>Ga0247666_1000002_pt1 | contig 289704 bp, 270 predicted proteins | sample CNK07_metaG_FD_183025 | JGI IMG/M metagenome (GOLD analysis project Ga0247666, IMG submission 183025) | Soil microbial communities from Purdue University Martell Research Forest, Indiana, United States - CNK07 | ecosystem: Environmental > Terrestrial > Soil > Temperate forest > Bulk soil...
TTGCCTGATGCACGTCCAGCGCGAGATACTGAATCGCCTGATTCTTCATGGCAGCCGCTCCTTTCCTGCTCTTGGCGTTTGGCGATTCCAAGGTAGCAGGAAGGGGCGTGCTTTCAATGTGCGTGATGCCTTTTGTCTTCAAAAATATAGTCGCGCCCCTCCCGTAGTCACACGCCGCACCTGCATGTACGCGAGCTCGCTGGCTCTCGAACCAGCGAACTCGGTGTCGATCAGATAGACGCTCATGTTCGACCGGAGCTTATGCGTGAACGTGGCACGCGCCAGGAGCGAACCGTCGCGCATATTCGTGATCATGATCAGCTCGGCGTCGAGTTTTTCGAACGGCCAGTCGACGCGTACGAACGCGTAGTCGCGGGCCATTCGCAGCGGAGCGTACTCCCCATTGGCAGTGCGGATCGTCGTTTCGCTCCTGGCGTTGTCCGCCAAGAGGCGAAATGCACGCCACGCGCGCCCGTCGAGTCCGTTGCCGCTGTGGTACAGCTCGAAGACCACATTGACGTTGCGCTTGAAGGTGTACTGCATTCCGGCGAGCGCGTGACGGCGGGCAATCTCTGCGTGCACTTCGAGCGAGTCGCCAAACACGCGTGCTGCGCTGACGCCCTGCTGCGTGCCGTCGTCATCGCGCCGGAAGTGGAGCGATACGTCGGTGCCCGCGACGAGTCGATAGACCCGCGCCGCGACGGCGCCATGATCGAGCGCATAGAGCGAGATGTTCGTCCCTCGGGCGAACAGATCAGCACGAAGCATGTTGAGGCCCTGATTCGCGGAACGATGGTCGGACGGATCGGTGGGATTCTTCTTCGGACTGACGAATGCCGTCGGATTCCAGGCGTAGCCGGTGCCCCATTTCTCGATCACGCGGCCGATCGTGACGTCGAGCCACGGTTTGGGATTGAGCTGCAGGTAGGCTTCGCCCACACTCGCTTGCTGACTGCCTCCCTCGGCGGCATCGCCGCGAAGCTTGAGGTGAAGCTTCCACGCGCGGCTCTCCGGCGCGGCATCGAAGAATGCGACGGCGTCGGCGGACGACGTTCGATAGGGGATGGCGGCGACGTTCTCGGGGTTCAATGGCGAGGCGGCGTTCGCTGGGGTTAGCTGCGATTCCACTCCGGCGGATCCGAAGAGTTTGAAGATTTCGGCGTGGGAAGTCGTCGCTAGCAGCACGATGAGAAGACCGCCAGCGAGCCGCTGGCGATACAGCCGCCGGGCCGGCGGCGCTACGTCTGCTGGCGCTACGCTTGTTTGGATTCTTACCATTTGCCGAGCGAGTCCTTGGTGAACATCTTTTCGGCGTTGTCTTTGGGTGTGAGGTTGGCGTAACGCATGGTCGTGCGGTTGCCGGGGCGGAGGAGGTCTTCGATCTCGACCTCGGTGACCACGCGGCGGCCAGCCATCGTCCCGTAGGTGCGGTAGTTGGCCCGCTTGATCAACTTGCCGGAGACGACGTAGAAATCGGCGCGGCGCGGTTCGTAGCTCTGTTTGTCGATCCAAAGCTTGACGCGGTTGTAGGCCACCGCCGGATCTCTTGCCACGAGGTCGAGAACGTACGCGTCGCCCTCCTCGGCCACCGACTTCGCGTCGTAGTCGGTCGCGAAGTTCGTCCTGGCGACGTCGCCATTCGAGGCCTGGCCCATCAGCCGTTGCAGCGGCGAGATGCGGATCGGCCGGCTCGCGGTCGGCATGTAGATCCACATCGCATCGCGCAGCATCAGCAGGTACTTCCCCTTCTCCGTCTGCGGATAGGTGAACTCGACGATGCTGCGGTCTGCGCCTTTCCCGTAAACCCGAAAGCGCGACGTGTTGGACTTGCCGTCCGGCGTGACCGACGTGAGCTCGACATCGACCGAAAAACTCGGAATCGGATTGCGGAAGACGTCAGCGCGCGCGAGCACGGATGCAGCGTCGTTAGCGGCCGCGCGCAACGGCGCCGCGGCGAGAAGAAGGATGAGCAGGGTTCGTTTCATGTGGCCTCCTTTGCGGGGGTCGCTGGTCGGGTGTCGGGGGTCGGAGCTTTCTTAGTCAGCGTGAAACCGGCGCTCTGCGATCTCTCCGACTCCCGACCCCCGACTCGCGACTCCCGCGGAACTCATATATGCCCCAGCGCATCGACGATCTTCAGGCGCGATGCTTTGAGCGCGGGGAGGATCGACGAAAGCGTGGCGGTGATGACGGCGATGAGGAATGCAGTGACAAGGATGCCCGGCTGCAGCATCACGCGGAGCGGATAGCCTTGCGTGTAGCCCGGTGGCGGCGGCAACATCAGGTGGACGTGGTTGATGATGCTGGAGGCGCCGGCGCCAGCGAGCAGACCGGCCACGCCGCCGAGGAGGCCGATGAAGAGGCCTTCGAGGAGGAAGAGGCGCCACACGCTTGAGCGCGTCGTGCCGATGGCCATCATCGTGCCGATCTCGCGTGTCCGCTCGAAGATCGACATCACGATCGTGTTCGCCACGCTGAAGATGACGATGCCGAAAACGACCATGCCGATGAAGCCGAAGATGCCGTTGTAGAGCAGAACTACCTGGTGGTAGAAGCTGGCCAGCTGCGACCAATCCTTCATCTCCAGCGCCCAGTGTTTGCGGGCGAAGAGCGTGGTGAGATCGGCACGGACCGCGGCGGTGTCGTCGGTCTCGTTGAGAAGGACGAGCAGGCGCTCGACTTTCGTCGTCTGCAGAAGTTGTTGCGCGCCGGCCAGCGGCATCTTGACGGCGCGGTCGTCGTACTCCTTCACGCCACTCATGAAGATGCCCGCCACGCGGACGTCGATAGCGTTCAGTGATCCCGAGGTCGTGGTCGACATCAGGGTGAGGTAGTCGCCAGGCTTGGCGTGCATCGAGGCGGCCAGGCCGCGGCCGATGATCACGGCATCACTTTCGCCTTCTGGCAAGTCCGTGCCGGCGACGAGGCGTTGCGCGTTCATGGCCCGGTCTTCCTTCGGCTCAACGCCCGTAGCCAGGAAGGTCTCCGACTTATCGCCGTTGCTGATCAGGCCCATCAGCGTGATCTGCGCAGTGGTCATGCGGACACGCTTGTCGCTCTCGATGGCACGGCGAAGCGGGCCGACGTCGTCGAGGCCGAATTCGAGGGGCTTCTTTGCCTCAGCATGCTCGAATCCCTGTTTGTAGATCTGGAGATGTCCCAGCCGGTTGCGAATCGTGCTCTCGCGAAGGCTGTGGAACGTGATGGCTTTGTAGCCGCCGAAGAGAATCAAGCCGACCGCTCCGAACACGATGACCAGCAGAGTGATGGCGGAGCGCCGGCGGTTGCGGAAGACGTTGCGAAGGGCAAGTTTGGTCAGCATCTGGCTTTCCTTTACGAAGCGCGCTCTTCGAGTAACGGCTCACCTATGAGATTGGCAGTGATTGCGCCGTCGCGCATGCGGACGCAGCGTCGGGCGCGCGACATCAGCGCCGGATCGTGCGTGGCGAAGATGAACGTGCATCCTGTGGAGTCGTTGAGTCCTTCGAGAAGGTCGAGGATGCGCGCGGCGGTGACTGAGTCAAGGTTGGCAGTCGGCTCGTCAGCGAGGACGAGCTTCGGCTCGCCAGCCATGGCCCGCGCGATAGCCACGCGCTGCCGTTGTCCGCCGGAGAGCTGATCGGGACGCTGCCGCGCCTGATCCGACAGCCCGACCTGCTCGAGCCAGTAACGAACGCGTTCGCGGCGCTGGCGCGCAGGCAGATGCTGCAGCAGAAGCGGATACTCGATGTTCTCGAACGCGGTGAGGACCGGGATCAGGTTGAACGTTTGAAAGATGAAGCCGAGGGTGTCGCGCCGGGTCGCGGCCAGCCGGTGCAGCGGGACCTCGGTGACATCGACGCCATCGATCACGACACGGCCGCTATCGGGCTTGTCGATACATCCGATGAGGTTGAGGAGCGTCGTCTTGCCGCTGCCGGAAGGGCCGGCCAACGCGAGGAAATCACCGCGGGCGATGTCGAGCGAGACTCCGGTGAGCGCGCGGACCTGGACGCGCCCGAGGGGGTAAGTTCGGGTGATTTCGGTCATGCGGACGAGTGGTTGCTGGTGCATGGGCATCTCCTTCGCAGACCAATCTAGAGGCCCGCGAACGGATGCACATGTGCCTGAAGCGCGGCAGGCTCATCATGACTTTTGGCACATCGACCGAAATTCCCCGTTTGACGCGCAGGGTGCAGTAGCGCACAATCCCCGAAAACCTGGAACATTACGTAGGAGAGGACATTACTAATGGCGACAACGAAGAAGAGCCCCGGCAAAGGTCTTGCCGCGGAAGTAACCCCGAGCAGCGACCTGGCCACGATCGTCGGCAGCAAGCCGATTCCCCGCAGCGAAGTCACGAAAAAGGTGTGGGACTACATCAAGGCCAATGGCCTTCAGGACAAGACGAACAAGCGGATGATCAACGCAGACGACAAGCTGCTGAAGATCTTCAACGGCAAGAAGCAGGTCTCGATGTTCGAGATGACCGCTCTCGTCAGCAAGCACCTGAAAGCGTAGTCCCGGAACCGCGAGCCATTCGAGGCCGGCGTTCTGCGCCGGCCTTCTCGTTTCAGCGGATTCGTTTCAGCGGATACCCGTGTCGATGCTGACGTTCAGGCTCGTGACCGTGTTCGCATGGATCTCGACGAGCTTCGGCAGATCGGACGTCTTGTCGATGCCGCTCGGCTTGAGGTCGATCGTGTATCTGCCTGGCGCAAGATCGATGAAGTAGGCGCCCTGCGAGTCGATGTCGACCGTGAAGAGCAGGTTTGATTTCGGCTCGTTGTAGACGAGGATCTTTCGCGCGGCATAGGCCGACGGCGGCGTCGGACAGGGATTCGCGGAAGGACCCGGGCAATTCGGCCCGATCGTGACGATGCCCGAGAGCCGCCCATGCTGCGCCGGCATTCCGTTGTCTGGCGACGTCGGGCTGTGACAGGCGGCGTTGAGCAGCATCAACAGGACCGCAGCGATCGAACAGAGAGCTCGCATCGCGCGTATTCTAGACCGCTGGCTGGGGGGTGGGGTGTCGGGGGTGGGTGGGGAGTGGTGCGCTCCCTCATCGCAACAGGCAAAAGTTACGAGCTGGTGGTCTGTGTCGCCGTGTAGCCGGACGGATGAACGCGTTTTACGGCGGATGAACGCGATTTTCACCCGAAAAACGCGATTTTCGGCGGATAAACGCGATTTTCGCCTGAAAAACGCGACATCACGCCGGATGAACGCGATTTTCGCCCGACAAACGCGTTTTTCGCCTGAAAAACGCGATCGCACGCTGGGTGAACGCGATTTTCGACGAAAAAACGCGACATCACGCCGGATGAACACGTTTTTCGCCCAAAAAACGCGTTTTTCGGTCGATAAACGCGACAGCACACCGGCTGAACGCGACTGCGGGAGAGAACGCCAAAGTCGCAGGCGAGCCGCCTGCGGTACAGCCGCCGAGCCGGCGGCGCTACTCCTCTACCTTCACGCCGAGTCTCTTCGATGAACGTCCAATCGGAAGAACGTAGCGCCAGCGGCCCGCTGGCTGGACCGCCGCCGGCTCGGCGGCGACGACAAGGGTTCAGAGAGAGATCAGAGACAAGGGACTACAAGGGACCAGAGATTCGCTGATCTCTTGTCTCTGATCTCTGATCTCTCCCACACCCCACCCCCTACTCCCACTCCCACCCCTCACCGCCCCGCGGACTCGATCAAAATCACATCCGCGATGTCGCGGTATTTTCCGGCGAAATGGTGTCCGCCGGGCTCCGCGACGATCTTGAATGCTCTCGGGTCGAGTTGGTGGCAGAGCGAGTTTTTCTCCTTCGCTCCGAAGATGCACAGCACGTTCTGCCCGCGCAACTTCTCGACATCGGGTTTCACGGCGTGCTGCGGTTCCTTGTGCGTGTACGCGTTGAGAGTCCACGCCGGCGAATACTTGAAGTCAATCATCGGCTCCAGTCCGAGGAGTGCGATGAGCTGTGTGGCAGCACGAAGATCGGCCGGAAGGCGGCTGGCCATGAACGGCAGGACGTCGGCGCCACGCGAGTAGCCGATCAACAACACTTTGTTCCGCTTCCACTGAATCCGGTAGTAGCGGATGATTCGCTCGAGGTCGCAGGCCGATTCGTCGGGCGTACGCCGCGTGCGGTAGTAGTCGGAGGCGATGAATCCGACAATCGGGATGCCCGCCGCGCGAAGACGGTCCGTGATCTTGCGATCGATGCGGCGCCAGCCGCCATCGCCGGTGATCATGACGGCGAACCGGTCGCTGGGGACTTTCGCGTCGAGCGTCACAACCGGCAGACCGGTAATGTCCGCTCGCGCCGGGCAACGCTCGTCCGGTGCGGCGGCACGCGCACTGCCGGCCACGAGAAGCAGTAGAAGGAATCCGATTCGTCTCATTTGAGGTGATCGATGATGATGCGGCCAAGGTTGCCATAGCCGCCGTCAAAGTGGTGTGCGCCCTTGAGCGTGATGACGTCGACGTGCGGACGGCCGGTCAGCTCGCGGCAGAGAGATTCGTGATCGTCCTCGCCCGACAGGCAGAGGATGCGATGCGCGCTGAGTTTGCCGATCTCCGGCATGACCGCTTCTCCCGCGGAGCCGCTGCGCATCCAGTCAGCAACGTGAAACTCGAACTCCACTTTCGGGCTGGGACCGAGCAGCGCGATCATACGGATTTTCGCCTGCGTCTCCGCGGGCAGCCGGCTGATCATGGCCGGCAGAACGTCTGCGCCGCGGGAGTAACCGACCAGGAGCACGCGCGATTTGTGCCATTGGCTGAGATATTGATCGATGATCGCTCGGAGGTCGACCGAGGCGCTGTCAGGGGAGCGCTTCGTCCAGAAATACTGCAACGCGTTCAGGCCCACCACCGGCATTCCCTCGGCGGCGAGAACCTTCGAGATCTCTTTGTCGATCGCTGCCCACCCGCCATCACCGGAAACGAAAACGACCAGCGTGTCGGAGGCGCCCCGTGTGGCGGGCACTTCGACCAGCGGAAGTTTCGGTGTCGATGCGGAGAGCGATGCAGCCCGGGCGAGCAGCAACAGAACCATGAGTGTCTTCATACGGACCGAGCGGGCAGAACAACGCGCGCCCATTTCGTATTCGTTAGTTAAATTAGCCGATTATTAGTCGATGAGTTGTATCCCGCCCGTCACCGGCTTCGAGGAGGCCGCCGAAGGTGCTCCGGCATCGATCACGTGCGAGAGGAACAGGTCTGTGTCGGGCTTTTCGTCAGGAGTGAATCCGATGACGAGGTAACGCTGCGGTTGCGGAAGGTATTTGTACGCGTGCGCCCACGGATCGCGCAGAAGCGCCGGCGAGAGATAGAGCGGGACCAGATCCTGAAGCCTCGCCGGAAGGCGTCCGTTGATGACGTTGTACATCTCGAGCGACTCGCCGATCTGCTCGATCCGCTCGATGGAGATCGCCTTGCGCGTTTCCGCGACGGACGACGATCGATGGGCCGGGCCGAGCGGATGCAGGGAGTTGAGCGGATTCCGGAACGATGTGGCCAGCGAAAGAAGCGCGAGGAGCGCCAGCACTGCCACGAGCGGCAGCGGCACCGGCGTCTCGGCGACTTCGTCCTCATCCACCGGTGTCATGTGCGCGAGAACTTCCGCGGCACTGCTTCCGCGGACTTCCTCGATCAAATCGCGGGTCAGAAGCTCGTACAACGCTTTTGCGGTATCGAACTCGGGCAGCTTCGACAGCTCCATGACGCCGCGTACCGATGTCGTGCCGTCGACCATGTCGTAGATGGTTTTCTCGTCGCGCGAGATGCGGACCTTGTCGGTCATGGCCGGCTTGCGCCGGCGTGTAGGCGCCGCATCGAAGTCGACCTCATCCGCTTCTTCCGACGCGCCGGCGACGACGATCTCCTGATCCGTCATCTTCTTGCGGAAGACCATGTCGTACGAGCGGATGCGCTTCTCGATGATGGGCCACTCGTCGATCATCCGCGCGCCTTCCATCAGGATCGATTCGGCGCTGACGGGAACGACGTAATCGCGGTCGTACTCGATCGTCGTCTCCTGCGAGAAGTGATAGTCGCCGTCTTTCCAGCGGAAGAGGCGGAAGACGATCTGGAGAATCTGAAGCTGAAGCGCCTGCTTGAGCGAGTCGATCGAAATGATGCCGTAGTGAACGAGGATGAATCCCAGCCGCTGGAGCGTCTCTTTCTGAATCTCCAGCGCGCGGTTCAGCTGATCCTGGGTCAGCAGTTCGCTTCGCAGAAGCACGTGACCGAGCCGGTTCTCGAGGCGATGGCTGAGCGAGTCGGCACCGACGACCTTCCCGTCCAGGAACGTCACCGTGACGGTGTCATCCTTGCTGCGAAGTGTCAGAACTCCGGTCTTTCGCTGCAGGCCGATGAGCTGAAAGATATCGGCGAGGCTGAAATCTTTGAGTGTGCCTTCGAGTGCCATAGCAAACCATCATCAAAACGAATTGATGTTCCTCCGATAGACAGGCAGCGTGATGAACAACCAGAGCGCGGCGGCGAAGACGATGGCAGCGATGCGGACAATCGTTTTGGCCGTATCCCCGGGCGCCAGAACCGGCGCAAGCCTGCCGGAGAGAATCGCAAGCGAAACAAAGAACGCGAATGCGAACGACGCAATGGTGCCGCCGGCAGTGTGTCCCTCAATGATCTGCGCCGAGCCGGGCAGGAAGGTGGCCAGCCATCGGTTCCGCTTCAGGATGCCGTGCTGATGCTCGCTGACTTCTTCGAGCTTGGAGCGCTTCGTAGCTGCTGAAACACCGTCCCGTTTCAGATAGATGTGAATGCATTGCGTGCAGAAAGTCGTGCTCTCCCGCGCCGACTTGCAACGAAGACAGAAGGTTCGTCCGCATTTGAAGCAGGATCCGGCGAATCCGGAGCGCCGCCGTTTGAGGAAGAGTAGCGGCGCCAGAAGCAAGGTGAGAATCGCGCCTGCCGTCAGTGGATTGCGCATGCTCTCCAGCGGATCGAACCAGGCGTAGTTTCCGAAGAGCGAGCGGGCGATGCCGTGGCGGGCAATCTCCGAGGAGACGGCCCATGCCTGTGGAATGCTTGGATGGTAGAGAACGACTTCGAGCTTCTGCGCCCGCGGTTCCGAGGAGCGTTCGACGAGAGCCCGGTCGATTCTCCTTGCCACATCGAGTTTCTGCGCCTGCTGGTCGAACTTGTACAGCTCCCCGAGGGCGATAGACTCATCGTAAAACGCGATCGCCAGCCGCGGATCCAGCGCCTCGGCTTTGTTGTACTCCGTCACCGCGGTCGCGAAGTCGTTGTTGTAGAAGTGGAGGTTGCCGAGGTTGACGTGCGCTCCGGCGTTGTCGTGAAGCTCGGCCGACCGCTGATAGTGCTGGCTCGCCTGCTGGTCGTTGCCCTCCTGAAGGTAAAGAGTGCCGAGGAGGAGATGCAGCACAGCATCATCAGGGACAATGTTGACTAGCTCCTGCATCCGGCGGAGCGCGTCCGGTTCGTAGGTTCGCTCGTCGCTGGTAATGGCAGACATCACGACCGGACTGTCGATCCCTGCGATCCGCTGGGATGTCCAGTCGAGCGCCAGGGGCGCGCCAGCCAGCAACAATGAGAGGACGACGATCATGATCCTCTCGGCGATCTTGGCGTAACCGAAGAAGATGATGAACCAGTAGAAGACGAGCCAGAGCGGTCCGAGCCAGAGGAAGACCGGCAGAAAAAGAAGAGCGAACGCAAGGACCGAAACCGAGCCACCGTGCAGCCGCTCCCCAAGCAATTCGCGGAAGTCGTGCGTCATGGCGCGGCCGTAACGGATCAATAGAGCGAACGAGAAAATCGCGGCCGTTAGCGCGAGAGCGAGAAGGAGCGTGATGACCGTGTCGGCACGGGCGAGCAGCCGCGAACGGTAGCGGGCGAAGAGACCGGCGATCCCGCGGACGAGTACCGGAAGCGCCGTGCCCCAGCTCCCCGATTCCACTGCCTCTTCGGCACGGATGAACGCGACCGAGGACGAGCCGGGATCGAGGGTGTCAGCAGCCTTGTTCGCCCAATCAGCAACCTGCTTATTCGACTGTTTTGCAGCCTGACGCGCCAGGATCGCCGCGGCGGCGGCATACGAAGGATACGTTCGGATGCCGGACGCACGGCCGACATCCATCAACTCGCTGGTCTTCTTTGCAGCCGCGTCGATATTGCCGGCGTCGGCGGACGCGGCCGCCTGCGACCAGATATCGCGAGGCGCTGTGTCTCCCGCGTGTGCCGCGACTGACGCGAGGCACATCGACGCAGCAAGCAGCGAGATCAGACGTTGTCTCATGTAATGCTTTTCGTCCGTTGGACGAATGCGAGCTTCAATTCTCCCAGATGCGTCGACAGGAAATCGTCCTCATCCGCAGTCAGGTTCCCGTTGGTCTTCTCCTTGAGCATGGTCAGCATCTCGATCATCTGACGGGCCGCGGCGGCATCCAGCTTCGGTTTCGGATCATACGGGTTGCGCAGCATGCCCAACGACATGTACGCCTGCGCGATGAGCGGCTCGACGAAGTCCGCGAATTGTGTGCCGGGATTCAACGCCTTGTCTGCCACCGATTTGTTGCGCCGGTCGCCGGTGGGCGGCTCAGCAGGACGGGCTGGAGAAGCCGCCTTCGAGGCTTCCGGCCGCGGCTTCTCAGTCTCGGTCGCGGCAGGGGCCGCAGCCGGCTTCGCGACAGCCGGATCGACCGGCGTGACGTCTTGCTTGAACTCTTCGCGGATCTCCCCTTCAGCGGTAAAGATCCGCTTGTCCGTTACTTTGATTTCGGATTTTGGTCGTTCCATTTGGCTCTTGGCGAGCGGCCAGCCTGCGTGCTGGATTCTGTGCGCGAAGCTCCTTTCAAGGGACCGGAAACGATATAGCAAGTGCGCGGTTGCGCGCTACCGCCGGTACAATCCGCCCCCTCGCCGATGCGCATCTTCCAGATCCTCGAATTCAATCAATTCAACACCGGCTCCGTGCACCAGATGTTTCAGGCAGCGTCCGGTTTGCGCGAGCGCGGTCATGACGTGACGATCATCAGCCGTCCCGATGCCGTGCTCGAAGAAAAGGCGCATCAGGCCGGGGTGCGCTTTGCCGGGCTGCACATGCGCAATGAGTTCGATCTCGTCAGCGCGTGGAAGTTGGGACAGCTTTTCCGCGAGCAGCGGCCCGACGTCGTCCACGTACACAAAGGCGTCGCGCACGCGCTCGCGCTGGCCGCTACCTTCTCCCGGCCCGTGGGCGCATTCATCGTCAACCGCGGCGTCTCCTTTCCTCTCGACGTCTGGAACCGCATCAAATACCGGACGCATCGTGTCGATCGCGTCGTCACCGTCTGCGCGCAGATCCAGGAGGTGATCGTTGCCAGCGGCCGTCTGCCGCGGGAGAAGGTCGTCGTCGTTTATGCCGGAACCGATGTTCATCTCTTCGATCCGGCGCGCTGGGACTCGACCGCCTTCCGCCGCGAAAAAGGAATCGCGGATGACGCCTTCCTCATCGCGCAGGTCGGCGTACGAGGCTGGAAGGGTTGGAAGGAGTTGATCAACGCAGTCGCTTCCATTCTTCCCACCCACCCCCACGCCCACCTTGCGCTGATCGGCTGTCGCGACGAGTCGGAGAGGGGGGAGGTGGCGAGCTACGCACATCAGCGCGGTATCGGACCGCACGTCACGCCGGTCGAGTACCGCGACGACATGCCGAACGTCTTCGCGTCCTGCAACCTGGTCGTCGACGCTTCGTGGGCCGGCACCGGCATCACCGGCACGATCCGCGAGGCCATGGCCATGCGAAAACCGGTCATCGCCACCGATTGCGGCGGCAACCGCGAGCTCGTCTCGTCCTCCGATGTCGGCTGGCTGATCCCGGCGAAGGAAGTGCCGCCGCTGGCGCGTGCGATCGCGGAAGTCATCGATGATCCGGCGCGGCGGGAGCGCATCGCGGCGAATGCGCGGGAGCATGTGGTGCGCGGATTCTCGAAGGAGTTGCGGATTACGAGGTTGGAGGCGTTGTATGAGGCGGTGCTTCGAATAGAAGGCTGAAAGCTTTTCACGCGAAGACGCGAAGACACGAAGAAAACCAAACTTCGCGTCTTCGCGTCTTCGCGTGAGAAGCCTGCTACGCGAGAGCGTTGACATGCTCCGCAACGCTCGCTGCCAGCCCTTCCATGTCGTAGCCGCCTTCCAGCAGAGAGAGGACGCGCCCACCGCTGTGCCGCTCTGCCGCTTCCACGACACGCCGTGTGATCTCGCCGTACGCCTGCTCTGTAACCCGCATGCCTCCCAGCGGATCGCGGCGGTGTGCATCGAACCCCGACGAGAGCAGGATCGCCTGCGGCTGATACGCATCGATGGCGCGAACGACGACGTCTTCGACGCTGCGCAGATACGCGGCATCGCCGAGGCCACCTTGGAGCGGGATGTTCATGGTGGTGCCGCGGCCCGCGCCGGAGCCAATCTCGTCAGCGGCGCCCGTTCCCGGATAGAACGGAAAGCGGTGCATCGAGAGGTAGAAGACATCGTCGCGGTCCCAGAACAACGACTGCGTTCCGTTGCCGTGATGGACGTCGAAATCGAAGACGAAGACTCGATCCATGCCGGGCTGCTCGCGGATCCATTCGGCGACGCAGGCGATCGTATTGAAGAAGCAAAACCCCATCGCTTCGAGCCGCTCGGCATGATGTCCGGGAGGCCGTGCGACGACGAAAGCCCGACCCGCTTCGCTTTGCATCATCTCTTCGGCCGCGGTGAGCGCGGTACCGACCGCTGTTCGCGCAGCAGCAAACGTTTGCGATGACATCGGATTGTCGATCGAGTGGAAGAGCCTCATGCCTGACCGCGATGCCTCTTCGAGCGAGCGTTCGTAGTCCGCTGAGTGGACCTTGGCGATGAGGCGATTCGTGTCGTGATGCTCCGCCGTCTCGCGTGTAATCCGCCCCGCCAGCCCCGCCCGCGCAACGCCAGCCAGCGCCGCATCGAGCCGCGTCGCCGTCTCCGGATGTCCAACACCGGTGTCGTGTTTGTAGAAGATGGGGTTGGTGTAGATGGAGATCATCGGAGGGTCATGCACATTCTGACCGAATGCCGCCTCGGAGCACAGACAAGAGTGTCTGTGCTACATCGCACTCTTCGCGCTTTTCGATCATACTTCCCCAATCCGTCCACCAATCGACAAGCCGTCTCTCCGCATCAGCAGCCTCGGTGCCGACATTCGTGTTGGCAATGAGCGCGAACGCCTCGCCCCGCGACGCATCGCCGCGCTAAAGAGTCATGGCGGATTCGGGAAGGGGCCGCCGGAGCTCAAACCGATTCCCGGGGCCAGCAACTGGGTGCAGGTCGGACCGATGGTCACGACCGACGGAATGGCCTACGCCAAGAACATGGTGTTCTGGACAGGCCGGCTCACAGCGATCGTCGTCGATCCAACAGCTCCCGGCACGATGTACCTCGGCGCGGCCAAAGGCGGCGTTTGGAAAACGATCAACGGCGGCAAGAGCTGGTCGCCGATGTCCGATGACGAGCTTTCCCTCGCCATCGGCGCGATCGCACTCGACCCAGTCACGCCGCAGACGGTCTACGCGGGCACGGGAGAAGGCAACATTTTCTACGTGGTCAACGTCCCTGACTCGACGCAGGAGAGCTACTACGGTGCGGGCATCCTGAAGAGCCTGAATGGCGGAGCGAGCTGGAACCTCTACGGCCAGGCAGAGTTCACCGGCGCGGCCTTCTTTCGCATCGCCATCCATCCGACCAACCCGAACCGTGTGTGGGCGGCGACTTCGAACGGCCTCTTTCTCAGTGACAGTGGCGGCACATCGTGGACGCACGTCACGAACGGCCTTCCCCCGACGGTTCCCGGCACGGCAACCGGCTGCACGGAGATCGCGCTCCATCCGACCGATCCGACGATCGCCTTCACCTACTTCATCGGTGAGGGTGCATACCAGTGCACGAACGCAAACACCGCCAGTCCGGCCTTTACCCCGGTTCCGGACCTGCAAGCCGGCAACAAGTTTCGAGCGAGCATCGCGTTCTCTCCTTCCCAACCACAGCGCATGGTGGCTGGATTCAATGACGACCTCTGGTACTCGACCGACGGTGGCCAGACATGGAAACCGACGGGCGTAGCGCTAGTGAAATGCACGATCACCTTTTACTGCATCAACGTCGCGATCGATCCCACTGACCCCAATGTCGTCTACCTCAGCGGCGAACCGCAGATCATGAAATTCACATTCGATCCGGCCGGCAAAACGTGGAGCGGCAGCAACATCGGGCTGGGGAAGACGCACGACGATCACCACGCCTTAGCCTTCGATCCGACGAACCACCTCCACATCTATGCGGGCACCGACGGTGGGATTTACGAATCGCACGACGGCGGCGGCTCGTGGAGCGATGACCTCAACCGCGGCCTCTCCATCACGCAATTCGACTTCATCGATCATCACCCTGGTTCCGATGCGGTTGTCTTCGGCGGCACACAGGACAACGGCACGCAGCAGTTCCGCAACAGCACCGTCTTCCCCGAAGTCTCGAGCGGCGGCGACGGCGGTTGCGTGGCCGTCGATTTCAACAATCCTCACAACGTCGTCATCGAGTACTTTCACATCTCACCGGCGCGTTCGACGGATGCGGGCGAGTACGCGACCTTCACGGACATCTCACCGGGCCTGTTCGGCTCAACGCTCTTCTATCCGCCGTACGCGCTCTGTGCGGAAGATCCAACGTGGATTGCATTCGGCAGCACTGGCATCTTTATCGATAAGGCGCAGGGGACGGGTGGCTGGCCGACGCTCGTCAAGCTACCGGGCATTACCGGGCCCATCTCGGCGATCAACTTCGTCAGCAAGATCCTGATTTACTGCGCGACAATTCACGGCGAGGTTTACGTCATCCGATCGACGAACGGCGGCGTCGACTGGACTCCCACGGCGATCCACGCCGCGCCGTTTCCATTGCGGTTTGTCTGGGACATCGGGGTCATGCCGAACGACAGCGCGCACATCATCGCGGTCGTCTCCGGCTACGGCAGCGGGCACGTCTGGAGCGCGATCGTGCCGCCGAATGGCGTGGCGGCATGGACTGACGTCAGCGGCAGCGGAGCATCCGGCTTCCCCGACGTACCTGCGAACTCGCTCGTCATCGATCCGGCGGCACCGTCGACCTACTACGTCGGGACGGACATCGGCGTCTTCAAAACCACCAACGCCGGCGGGATATGGTCGAACTTCGGCCAGGGGCTGCCGAATACCGCGGTTTTCGATTTGCGCCTGCACGGACCGTCGCAACTTCTGCGCGCAGCTACGCACGGCCGAGGAATCTGGGAGAGGCGGGTGGACGTGGCGTCGATGCCTGACGTCGACATCTACGTGCGCCATCACATGATGGACACAGGCCGCGGGCTGGCGCCGGAAGGTGTACCCGCCGCGTTCAAGAACGTCGGGCAGTTCGTTGGGCTCGGCGATCCGCAGCGTCACTGGATGTGCGTGGATATGAAAGTCGACGCACTGCTCGGCAATCCGCAGTCGTTTCAGTACGCCCCCAGCGAGGTCGACTTCGTGGTCTACGAGGCGCAGCTCTACCACCGCGACGCCGAGCGCGGAAACGTAAACCGTGTTTACGCTCAGGTACACAACCGTGGGATCAAGGCGTCGAACGTGACGGTCAAACTGCTTTTCGCCGACGCGACGGCGAAGGTTCCTCTCCTGCCAAACGATTTCTGGTCCGCCTTCCCCGGCACCTCCGCCGTGCCGAATTCGCCGTGGCACCCCATCGGTGCGGCCAAGATCGTCTCCGTCACTCCCACGCTGCCAACAGTTCTGGAGTGGGATTGGGCTACGCCGATGGCTCAGGCCACGCACACTTGCCTGTTGCTGGTCGTCGATTCACAGGACGACCCGATTCCTGCCGCGCACAAGATCTTCGACGTCGACGCGCTGGTGAAGCTCGACAAGCGCGCGGGGTTGAAGAACCTGCACGTCGTCAACGCACCGCCCAAACCGCCCAGCCCTGCACCACCACCGTGGTCCGCCGCGATCCTGGACATCCTCGGTCCGCCAACGAACGAGAACACGCTCTCCTTCGAGCTCCTCGGCGGCTCAGACTCTGCCATCGGCTTCTTCCTGCCGAAAGAGATGCCGCCGTTCGCCATTTCGGGACGGTCCGCATTGAAGGTTGTCGCACCGAACACCGACCAACTCGACGCCGCGCGCAGCGTCCTCGGCAAGTCTTACGACGCCTACGAGACGAGACACCTCTACATCGCAGCCGGCGTCACGCAAGCCGAGACACCGTTGTTCGCAGTTCCGGAGCGCGGCCTACGCATCCCCTTTGTCTTCAGCGGCACGCCCCGCCCAGGCGAGGTCCCGCCACGCTTCAACGTCATCCAGCACCTTCGGAAGGCAATCGCAGGCGGGAGTACGTTCGTGCTGGTGGTAGGCAAGTAGCGACGGCAGTTCATCGCGGCCCGGCTGACGTATCCCGCTCGACGGTTCAAGACTCACGATCGATGGTTCGAAACACAGCATCGTGGGTGCAGACCGCAGCATCGTGGGTGCAGGCCGCAGCATCGTGAGTGCAGGCCGCAGCATCGTGAGTGCAGCAGGCCGCATCATCGTGAGTGCGGACCACATCATCGTGGGTGCAGAACTTCTCATCGAGAGTGCAGAACATCTCATCGAGAGTGCAGAACATCTCATCGGGAGTGCAGAACTTCTCATCGTAAGCGCAGAACATCTCATCGTGAGTGCAGAACATCTTATCGGGAGTGCAGAACATCTCATCGGGGGTGCAGAACTTCTCATCGGGGATGCAGAACATCTCATCGGGGGTGCAGAACTTCTCATCGGGGATGCAGAACATCTCATCGCGAGTGCAGAACATCTCATCGGGAGTGCAGAGCATCTCATCGGGGGTGCAGAACATCTCATCGGGGGTGCGAAACACATCATCGTGGTGTCAGGACGCAGGATCGCGGCTGAAAAAGACATCATCGTGGGCGCAGACCACATCATGGCGGGTGCGAATCACGGCATCGCGGGTGAAAGACGCAGCGTCGAGGGTGTGAAACATTGGATCGATGGTTCGCATCGTGCCCAGCCGGCTCACGGACGGCGCGACGCCAACAACATCAGTAGCAGCCACGGGTCCCGCGGTTTGCTCCCGCCTGTTTTAACTTGTCCTTTCTCACAGTTGTCGATCGAAGGAGACCCAAGAGCGAGAGATGCCGGATAGATCTCCCGTTCGCTCAGTCGTCAAACAACGCTGTGGTACAACTGCCCGACTTTGCGCCGCACTCTCCAGGTAACCTCGGTCGCTCTTCTCACGATCTTCTTCCTTGGGCTCTTCCTCTGGAAAAGCAACCTCACGGACGTTTGGCGGATCATGACGGCGACGAGCCCCTGGTGGCTTGCGTCGGCGTTCGCTGTCAACTGGATGGCGCTGATCTTCCGCACGATCCGCTGGCGCGTTCTCCTCGCCAGCCCGAAACCGCCCGCCTTCTATCCGACGTTCTTCGCCAACACGACCGGCTACATGCTCTCGACTGTGCTCCCGATCCGCGCCGGAGACGTGGCGCGGCCGGCGCTTCTGGCACGGCGCACCAACGTCCGGTTCGCCGAGGCGCTGGGGACCGTGCTCACGGAGCGGATCCTCGACCTGATCAGCATCCTCACGCTCTTCATCTGGTTTGCCGCCGTGCGCTGGAACGCGTTTCCGAACGGCTCCGGCGTCGTGCACGGCGGAGCTTTGGGCTGCACGATCGTCCTGATCGCGCTCCTCTCGTTTCTCGTCGGCCTCTACTTTTTCGGCGGCGTTGTCCGGCGTGTGCACGAATGGATCGGCCGCATCCTGCCGAAGCGATTCCGCGAACCGTGGATGAAGTTCTTTGATGCGTTCGCAAAAACGCTCGCCATCACCGAGCGGCCGCGCGATTTCTTCACCGTAATTTTCGCGACTGCCGGCGTCTGGCTTTGTCTGACCGCTCAGTACTGGCTCGTCTTCATCGCCGTTCATCGTCCGCTGCCGTTTGATTCGACGTTCTTCATCAGCGCCGTGACGACGATCGGCGTGGCGATCCCCACCCCCGGCGGCGTCGGCGGATTCCACAAGCTATGCCAATGGGCGCTCACCTCGTTCTACGGCTTTGATATCGACACCTCGGTTGCCACCGCTCTGTTGCTGCATCTGGTCGGCACGCTTCCGGTTGTCATCACCGGCGTGGTGCTGTTCGCGCGCGAGGGGCTTCGCTGGCGCGATCTCAGGCGTGCCGCCGAGGATGTGCCGGCCGACAACGAAACTCTTTCGCAGTCGTGATATACGGCCTTCAGAATGCGCTGCCCGTTCTGCGGCAACACGGAAGACCGCGTGGTTGACTCACGCGAGAGCCGCGAGGCTGACGTCATCCGCCGCCGTCGCGAGTGCACCAAATGCGAGCGGCGCTTCACGAGTTACGAGAAGATCGAGCAACTGCCGTTTCAGGTGGTGAAGCGCGACGAGCGGAGGGAGACCTACGATCGGGGAAAGCTGATGCGCGGCCTCCAGGTAGCCTGCCGCAAGCGCCCGGTCCCGCAGGAAAAGCTGGAACGCCTCGCGGACTTCATCGAAACCGCAATGCAGGATTCCAGCGAACGTGAGATTTCGAGTAAGTCGATCGGCACGATGGTCATGGAACGGCTCCGCGACCTCGATCCGGTGGCCTACGTCCGATTCGCTTCGGTGTATCGGAGATTCGAAGATGTTGACGCCTTTGTGAAAGAGTTGCACCAGTTGAAGTAGGGAGGTCTGGCAACCGCAGCGCACAGGAACACGCATTGCACAGCCAGACTGATGGTTTCCCCGAAATGTGAGAGGTATCAATGACTGACGCGAACGAAGCCGCGAAAGAAGAACCAATCAAAATCCCCGACGTCCTGCCGGTACTGCCGCTCAAGGACCTCGTAATCTTCCCGTTCATCATCGTGCCGCTGTCGGTGTCGCGGGAGAAGTCGATCAACGCGGTGGATCAGGCTCTGGCCGAGAACCGCGTCATCATGCTCACGGCGCAGAAAGACTTTCAGAACGAAGATCCGGCCGAGGACGATCTCTATCGAGTCGGCACCGTGGCCATCATCATGCGGATGCTGAAGCTGCCCGACGGCCGCATACGCATCCTCGTGCAGGGTCTCAGCCGTGCGCGAATCGACTACTTCATCCAGACCGCTCCGTTCTTCAAAGCGAAGATCACGCGCATCGAGGAGACGACGGCGAAGGATCGCGGTCTCGAGACCGAGGCGCTCATCCGCGCGGTGAAGCAGAACCTCGACCGGGCGGTGGGGCTCGGCAAGAACATCAGCCCCGAGGTCATGGTGATCGCGGCGAATCTCGACGACCCGGCGCGGTTGACCGACCTGGCCGCATCGAACCTCGACCTCAAGCTCGAGGAAGCGCAGCAGATCCTCGAGACGATGGATCCGGTCGAGCGCCTCAAGAAGGTCAACGACCTCCTCTCCCGCGAGATCAACCTCCTGACGATGCAGCAGGAGATCTCCTCGGCAGCGCAGGGCGAGATGAACAAGTCGCAGCGCGAGTACTTCCTGCGGCAGCAACTGAAGGCGATCCAATCGGAGCTCGGCGAAGGTGAAGACGTCGCCGAGGATGTTGAGAACTACCGCAAGAAGATCGAAGAGAAGCAAATCCCGTCCGAGGCGAAGGAAGAGGTCGAGAAGCAGATCAAGCGCCTGGAGCGGTCGCATCCCGATTCGGCCGAGACGTCGATCATCCGCACGTATCTCGATTGGATGACCGGACTGCCGTGGGGCGTGATGTCCGCAGACAACCACGACCTCGTGCGCGCGCGCACGATCCTCGACGAAGACCACTACGACCTCGAGAAGATCAAGGAGCGCATCCTCGAGTATCTGGCCGTGCGCAAGCTGCGCGGGCAGAAGATGAAGGGACCGATCCTCTGCTTCGTCGGCCCTCCCGGTGTCGGCAAGACGTCGCTGGGGCGCTCGATCGCGCGAGCGCTCGACCGCAAGTTCGTCCGCATCTCGCTCGGCGGCGTGCGCGATGAGGCAGAGATCCGGGGCCACCGGCGAACTTACGTCGGAGCGTTGCCCGGCCGCATCATCCAGGGCATCAATCAGGCCGGTACGTCGAACCCGGTCTTCATGCTCGACGAGGTTGACAAGATCGGCGCTGACTACCGCGGCGATCCATCATCGGCGCTCCTCGAGGTGCTCGATCCCGAACAGAATTTCTCCTTCCGCGATCACTACCTCGGCGTCCCTTACGACTTGTCGAACGTCATGTTCGTCGTCACGGCGAACGTGCTCGACACGATCCAGCCCGCATTCCTCGATCGCATGGAAGTCATTCGTCTGTCCGGCTACACCGATGAGGAGAAGCTGGCCATCGCCAAGCAACATCTCATCCCGAAGCAGATGGAGGAGAACGGCATCAAAGAGACGCCGTTGGTCTGGACCGACTCCGGCATCACGCGCATCATTACCGGCTACACGAAGGAAGCCGGGCTTCGCAATCTGGAGCGTGAAATCGGCACCGTCTGCCGCAAGATCGCGGTGCAGGTGGCGGGCGGAAACCAGGCAGAGAGCTACCGCATCACTGACACATCGGTCGAAAAGTACCTCGGACCGATGAAGCATTTCGCCGAAGAATTGCTCGAGCGCGACCAGGTCGGCGTTGCTACCGGTCTCGCCTGGACGGCGGTCGGCGGCGACATCCTCTTCATCGAAGCGTTGGCCGTGAAAGGCAAAGGGAAACTCGTGCTCACCGGTCAGCTCGGCGACGTGATGAAGGAATCGGCGCAGGCGGCACTCACGTACGCACGCGCGCACGCCGACGAGCAGAACATCCCGCCCGATTACTTCGAGACGCACGACATTCACATCCACGTCCCCGCCGGCGCGATTCCGAAAGACGGACCATCGGCAGGCATCACGATGACGAGCGCAATCATCTCGATGATCACCGGCCGGCCAGTGAAACGAAATGTGGCCATGACCGGCGAAGTGACGCTACGCGGCGACGTTCTTCCCATCGGCGGCTTGAAAGAAAAAGTGCTGGCCGCGCGTGCCGCGAAGATCACCACCGTCATCATGCCGAAGCTGAACGAGCGCGACCTGATCGACGTCCCGGAGCCGATCAAGCGCGACATGCAGTTCTATTTCGTCGAGCACGTTGAGGATGTGCTCAAGATCGCCCTGCTCGACCGCACCGCCGCCGATCAGAAGACCACCGAGCGCGCCGGCCGCGAGTCGAAGCCGCTGGCCGAGCCGGAGCCAGCCCCGCCGGTGACGGAGCAGGTGCCGGTGGCACAGCCGGGATAGGAACGATGACGCACGCGATAGAATCCGCGCATGGCTGACAATCCTCAGGAAGACAGCAAGAACAAAGGCTTCTGGGACGGCGGCGCCCAAGGGCACGGGACGAACAAAGAATCGTCCGGACGGCCGAACGGCTATCCCGGCAAGCGCTCCAACTCGCGGACCGGCTATCGGACCGACATCGAGTTTCCGCAGGAATCAAGCGACCAGCCGAAGAAGTGAATCCGCCACAGCCGCTGCAACGTAAGTTCAGCGCCTGGCCATGATTGCCGCAATGGATACGAGCGTCGAATCCAGCACGCTGCTGCCCGCCGTAGCGCGGGGCGATCTCGATGCCTTCGAGCGGCTGTACGACCGCCATTCCTCGACCCTCTATGCCCTTCTGCTCCGAATCCTCGCTAATCCTGACGATGCACAGGAAGTTCTGCAGGAGACGTTCGTGAAAGCGTGGACGAACGCGAAGATGTTCGACTCCGTGCGCGGCAGCGATGTGGCCTGGCTCATCTCGATTGCGCGCAGCCGGGGAATCGACCGGTTGCGATCCAGGAAGATTCGCGGCGACCGCGAAGACGACGCCGGCCGCGAGCTCTCCACCGGTCTCGGCTTCATCGAAAAACGAACGGGCGCCGACGATGCGATCGAATCGGAGGAACGGATGGCGGTTCGGGGTGCGCTCGCGGAATTGCCGGAGCCGCAGCGTGTGGCTCTGGCGCTGGCGTACTTCGAGGGGCTTTCGCAGTCGGAGATCTCAGCGAAGCTTGGCGAGCCGCTCGGCACGATCAAGACGCGGATGCAGCTCGGGATGAAGAAGCTCCGAGAGCGGCTGAAGGCCTACCGATGATGACGCACGACGAGATCGAGTCGATCGCCGCGCTCGAAGCGATCGGCGCCGCAACGCCGGAGGAGAGCAGCGCCTTCCGCGCGCATGCCGCAACCTGCGCGGACTGCCGCCGCGCTCGTGACGAATACGAGGAAGCGGCGTCATTCATCGCGCGCGATCTCGATCCGGTTACACCGCCAAGCCAGCTTCGCGAAAGGATCATCGCGGCTGTCGATGAAGCAAGTGCCGAGGACAACGTCGTCGACGCCCGCGAGCGATTCGGCATCAGGCGCTGGTGGATGGTTGCGGCGGTGTTGTTCCTCGCGTTGTGGGGATGGCGCGAGCTTTCAGTCCGCATGATGCGCGAAAGGGTGAACACCCGCGAAGCCGAGCTTCGCCGTGTCACGAGCGAAAACGCGTTGCTGGCTTCCCGCAACGAGAAGCTCGCTGCCGAGATGTCTGCGCTGGCCTCGCGCGACACGCGCACCATCGCGCTGTCGGGTCAGCAGGTATCGCCGTCCGCCTCGGCGAAAGTCTTCCTCGAGCCAGAGCACCGCCGCGCCGTCGTCTTTTTCTACAACCTGCCGGCCAACGCCGCCGACAAGAGTTACCAGCTCTGGATCCTTCGCGCCGATCAACCCAAACCACAAAGCGCCGGAGTCTTCGACGTGACCAGGGACGGAGCCGCATCGATCTCGATCGAGAACCTGCCGCTGGCAACCGAGATCAAAGGTCTGGCTGTGACGCTCGAGCCGAAAGGCGGCGTCGCCCAGCCGACGAACACGAATTTCTTCGTGGCGGGAAGCACGTAGGATTGTTTCTGCACGCATCGAGCACATGACCGATCTCGCCATCGACCCCGCAACGACCGCCCTCATCGTCATCGATCTTCAGCACGGCATCGTGGCGCGGCCAGCCGCTCCGCATTCGGCTGCCGACGTGGTCTCACGCTGCGCAAAGTTGGCAAAGGCCTTCCGCGAGGCCGGCGCGCTCGTCGTGCTCGTTCACGTAGGCTTTGCGGACGATGACGGCGACCGCTTGAAACCGGCGGCCGATGCAGTGCCGCCCGCAATGCCGCGGGCAGCCGACTGGAGCGAGCTCGTACGGGAGCTCGACCGCCAACCCAGCGACATCGTGATCCTGAAGCGGCAGTGGGGCGCGTTCTACGGCACGGCGCTCGATTTGCAGTTGCGGCGCCGCGGAATCAAGACACTCGTCTACGGCGGAATCGCCACCAACTTCGGCGTCGAATCGACCGCGCGCGACGCCTACGAGCGCGGCTTCGAGCAAGTATTCGTCGAAGATGCCATGTCCGGTCTCACGGAAGGCGCGCATTCCTTCACGATCACGACGATCTTCCCGCGCATCGGGCGCGTGCGCTCGACCGACGACGTTCTCGCGGCGATCAAAGTCCGATGATGTTGTAGCCGCCGTCGACGAACATGACTTCGCCGGTGATGGCCGTCGACATCGAAGAGAGCAGGAAAAGCGCGGCGTTGCCGATCTCTTCGAGCTCGACGTTGCGCCGCAGCGGAGCGCGTTCGGCGTGATGTTTGAGCATGCCGGTGAATCCCTTGATGCCGCGTGCGGCAAGCGTGTTGACCGGACCGGCGGAGATTGCATTGACGCGGACGTTCTTCGGCCCGAGGTTCGCGGCAAGATAGCGGACGCTGGCTTCGAGCGACGCTTTGGCTACGCCCATCAGGTTGTAGCCTTCGACCGCTTTTTCGGCGCCGTAGTAGGTCAGCGCCAGGACAGCGCCGCCGCCCGATTGCTCGAACAAGGGAAGCGCAGCACGCGTCAGCGCGACGAGCGAGTACGCGGAAATGTCATGCGCCGTCTTGAATCCTTCGCGTGACGTGTTCACGAAGTCATTTTCGAGATCTTCCCGGGGGGCGAAGGCAACCGAGTGTACGAGGGCGTCGAGCCGGGCGAACTTCTCCCCGACTTCCTGGAACACGCTCTCCACCTCGGCATCGACCGTAACGTCGCACGGCAGGATCAACGAGTCCGGCATGGCCGCGCAAAGCTCTTCGACATTCGCCTTGAGCCGCTCGCCCTGATAAGTGAAAGCCAGGCGCATCCCCTCGCGCGAGAGCGCCTGCGCGATGGCCCAGGCGATGGAGCGTTTGTTGGCGACCCCGAAAACGATCCCGGTCTTCCCTTCGAGCAGCGGCATGCTTGTCCCCTTCGGCGGCAGATCATAGCAAGCTCCGCGTCACCGACTTCCGATCGAGTACCGTGCAACGGATGAAGAGGATGGCGTCCTGCTCCTCCTCGCGACCGTACCGGCGCTGAGCATTCGGAGCGATCAGGCCCTGGCGCCGGCGATCATCGGCGCCGCGGCGTCGAATCAGGACTCTCGTCGAGGTTTTGCAGTACCGTATTGCTCATGCGAAGGATCGCTTTACTGCTGCTCCTCGCGGCCATGCCGGCGCTGAGTCAGATCCGCAGCGATCAGGCGCTGGCGCCTTTGGTTGTCGGCGCTGCGCCGGCGCGGCAGGAAACTGCGCGCGTCGCATCGGACGGTACGAACTTTTTTGCGGTCTGGCTAACCCGTACCGCATCCAATGCGGTCATCGGCGGTGGCCGCCTGTCGCCGGCCGGCGAGTTGCTCGACCGGCCCAGCATCTTCATCGCGTCGGGCACCGCGCTTGGTCAACCCGATGTCTTTTTCGTGGGTGGCAATTTTCTCGTCGTCTATGCCTCGGGGACATCCCTTCTCGCTCGGCGCGTCTCTCCCGAAGGCCGGTTAGTCGATCAGCAGGCAGTCGTGATCAAGAGCACCAGTGGGTGGGGACAGATAGCCACTAATGGCGACAACGTCTTGATGATCACGTCGGCGAATTCCATCCGGATGCTCGCCGCCGACGGGACACCGCTGGGCGCTGACCGCGTCCTTCCAAACGTCGAATTCCACAGCAACCCTTCGGTTACCTCGAATGGCAGGCAATACCTGGTCGCCGAAGCAGACCGCTACGCCTCTCGCGGCTCGATCACCATCCTCAATTCAAGGGGTGATCTCGAGATCTCGAGCGCGTTTTCGATTCCGGATCCTTTCGACATCAGCGGACTCACCGTAACATCGAACGGATCTGCATTCCTGATGATGCTGGTGAGCAGCGGACGGATTGCCTTTATGCCGGTCGACTCCGCCGCCAACACGGGGCCGCTGCGCATGACCGACTATCAAACGGACGGAACGATCGTCGCGACGTGGTCCGGCAATGAGTACACGCTGGCCTGGATGACTCCGACGACGTCTAACTACCCGAATACCCAGATTCTGGCGGCACGTGTCGACGCGGCCGGCCTGCCCCTCGACACCGCGCCTGTTGCGATTACTCCGTCGCGGTCCGGTTACCCATTCGCGATCGCCAGCAACGGACGAGACTCCATCATCATCAGCCGCGAGACTGATTATACGGCCTGGCGCACGACCGCGGCCATTTTCAAATCACTGCCGCAGATCGACGCCGAACCGGCAGCCCGTAGGCGCATTCCCATCGCCAGTTCAGCGCCCGAGCAGGCTGGCGGCTCGATTGCTTCGAATGGAACGCTGTCTCTGGTCACGTGGCGCGAAAGCATGGGCTTTCAAACGGCCGCCCGCGCCGCATTCATTGCCGCGGATGGACAACTCGGCGCTCCCATCGACCTCGGTGATGCAGATCCGGAGTCGGCAACGGCGACGGCGTCCAATGGTCGCGATTTCCTGGTCGCGTATTTCGACTCGCATTGGGCACTCGTTGCGCGCCGCGTCACGCCTGAAGGCGTGCTTGACTCCACTTCGATCGTAATCAACAGGTACGGAATGCCTACAGATGCCCTCGCGGCCGGCTGGAGCGGCCAGACCTATGTGGTGGTAACCGCTGGAAACAACGCGGTGACGGTCTCGAGCGTCACTCCGGATGGCACGGTGGCGCTCTCACCGCAGGCGATTTACGCAAAAGCTCCTGCTGATTCGCCTGCTGTTTCGTGCGCCGCGAATGGATGCAGCGTGACCTGGCACTGGGCCACTCCTGCATGCTATGTCTTATGTTCCTACACAGAAAACGACGTATTTGCGCGCACGGATGCGACCGGGAACCTTATCGCTCAAGCATTCCTGACAAATTCTGATTTTGTCACGCCGGCACTCGCAATCCCGGCCTCGGACGGCAGGACCATATTCGTTTATTCGTTTGTTTATTTCAACGGCAAGGCGATGTTCGCGGGACGCATCACCGCCGGAGGCGTCGTGCTGGACACCCCGGCAGGGAACCGCGTGATGACCAGCGAGACGTCCTTTGCTCTTCAGCCCGTGGCCGTCGTTTACGGCGGTCTTTATTTCGTCGAGCCGGACACCTACACGAGCGGCCGCCTGTACTGGACACGGATCGAACCTGAGCCGAAACCCCATGTGACGTCGCTGATCAAACTGCACCAGAGCGTCTCGCTCCCGTTGACGATGACCGCTTCTTCGCGCAATGCGTACCTTCTTTACAGCAGCGGCGAGGATGATCCTCAGCTCATGGCGTCACGGCTCTTCCTGCGAACGATCGACTCGCCCGACCCACAGCCCGGTTCCCCGCGACGGCGTTCAGCGCGCTGAATCAGTCAGCCTGCGATCGGCAGGTGCGAGAAGTAGGTCTGCGTCGTTCCACACTCGCGGCAGAGGAAGTGGAGCGTGTCGCGGCGCTGCCATGGATTGGGGGCGTCGCAGACCGAGCAGAGCGTCTCCTGCGGTGGGAATGCCCGTTCGCAATGATCGCAAGCCACAGGGTTGCCGGTGGCATTCACGTCATCTTCACAGCTCACCTCACTGCAGAGCGGACATCGCCAGCAGACAGCCATGCGCAGGTTCCCCTTCACAAGATAGACGTCTTGGACCAGCGCAAGAATAACAGCGAAAGGCAAAACCTACTTCGCCACCTTCGCCCACGCATCCTTGAGTGTCACCGTGCGGTTGAAGACCAGCCGGTCCTGCGTCGAGTCGGAATCAACGCAGAAATAGCCGAGCCGCTCGAACTGGAAGGTGGAAAGCAGTTGCGCCCCTCGTATTGACGGCTCGAGCTTCGCTGCCTGCACCACCTGAAGCGATTGCGGATTCAGATCATCGAGGAAATTGCCGCTCTCCTCCGGATTCTCGGATTTGAACAGCCGGTCGTACAGCCTCACCTCGCAGTCGACGGCGTGATCGGCGGCAACCCAATGAAGCGTCGCCTTCGGCTTTCTGCCGTCGGGAGAATCGCCGCCGCGCGTGGCCGGATCGTACGTCGCATGCAGTTCGACGATGGTGCCGGCATCGTCCTTCACGACGCTCGTGCAGGTGATGAAGTACGCCGATCGGAGCCGCACTTCGCGGCCGGGAGCGAGCCGGAAGAACTTCTTCGGCGGATCTTCGAGAAAGTCTTCGCGCTCGATGAAGATCGTCTTCGCGAACGGAACCTTTCTCGTTCCCAGCGTCGGATCGTCGACATGGTTCGGCGTCTCGAACCATTCCGTGTCGTCTGCCGGATAGTTGTCGATGACGACGCGAAGCGGGTCGAGAACACCCATCACCCGCGGAGCAATGCGATTCAAATCCTCGCGAATGGAGAACTCGAGCAGACCTGCGTCGATGACGTTCTCGCGCTTGGCCACGCCGACGCGCTCGCAGAAGTTACGGATCGATACCGGCGTGTAGCCGCGCCGCCGCAAGCCGGCGATGGTCGGCATGCGCGGATCGTCCCAGCCGTGCACGTGGTCCTCGCTGACGAGCATGAGCAGCTTGCGCTTCGACATGACGGTGTAGCTGAGGTTCAGCCGCGCGAACTCGTATTGCCGCGGCCGCGACGGCACGGACACGTTTTCGATCAGCCAGTCGTACAGCGGCCGGTGATCTTCGTACTCGAGCGTGCAGAGCGAGTGCGTGATGCCCTCGATGGCGTCGGAGAGCGGATGCGCGTAGTCGTACATCGGATAGATCGGCCAGGTGTCGCCGGTGCGGTCATGCGATTTGTGGCGGATCCGGTAGAGCACGGGATCGCGCATGTTGATGTTCGGCGAGGTCATGTCGATCTTCGCGCGGAGCACCTGCGCGCCGTCGGGAAACTCCCCCGCTCGCATGCGGCGAAAAAGGTCGAGGTTCTCTTCGATGGAACGCGACCGATGCGGAGAATCGACGCCCGGCTCCGTGAGCGTGCCGCGCATGGCCCGCATCTCATCGGCGCTCGAGCTATCGACGTAGGCCTTGCCCGCGTTGATCAATTCCTCGCCCCAGGCGTAAAGCTGCGCGAAGTAATCCGAGGCGTGAAGGAGCTTTTCGCCCCACGAAAAGCCGAGCCACGCCACATCGCGTTTGATCGACTCGGTGAACTCCACCTCTTCCTTCGTCGGGTTCGTGTCGTCGAATCGGAGATTGCACTGGCCGTTGTACTCGTTGGCGATGCCGAAGTTCAGACAGATCGACTTGGCATGGCCGATGTGGAGGTAGCCATTCGGCTCGGGCGGAAAGCGGGTGACTACGCGTTGGGTCCTGCCCGCAGCGAGATCCTCCTCGACGATCTCGCGGATGAAATCGCGCGGTTTTTCGGGGGCTTCGATGGTCATGGGGCGCGACCGTATACATCGGCGTGCAGCGAGTCAACGGGCATGACAGAATTCAGCGATGCGAAACATCACGATCTCTTCCGCGCTGGCCCTCGCTTTGATCGCCTCGCCCGCAATCTTTGCGCAATCGCTCGATGACGTTGTTGGCAATGTGATGAAGGAGTACGGAGGCGTCACCGCGTGGCAGAAGGTGTCGACGATCCGGGAGAGCGGCAAGGTCGCCCCTGCGATGCGCAAAGGCGATGGCGCGATGACGCGCTTCTGGCAGAAGCCGGACAAACTGCGCATCGAGATCGTCTATCCGGACAATCGCGAAGTCCGCGTCGTCGATGGCGATCACGGCACGCGCAACGACAAGGAAGCCACCGGGCCAGGCCTCGATGCGATGAAGTTGCAGGCGGCGCGGTTGGCGTTGCCGCTGCTACTGGTCGAGAAGCGCGCGTCACTCAACGACGCCGGCATGCGCGAGGGATTCCGCGCCATCGAGATCCCGCTCTCCGCTTCGCTCACCGTGACGGTCGACATCGATCCGAAAACGTGGCACATCGCGCGATCGACCGGGAAGACGGGCGGCATGGACTTCGTCGTCGACTACAACGACTTCCGCCGCGTCGATGGACTGCTCTTCGCGTTTGGCGAATCAGGGATGGCTCAGGGAACGCCGACCGCGAAAACGACGATCGACGCCATCGTGATCAACGGCCCTGCAACGCCCCCTCCGCCTGCGGCAAAATGACGCTGACCCATTGCGCATACATCTTCGCGCTGGGATGCAGGCCGTCGGGCGCGACAAGCGTCGGGTCCGTCGATGCATGGCGGGAGACTGGCGTGACATCCGCGAAATGCGCACCGGCGCGCATGGCCTCTTCGCGCGCAAGGGCATTGAAGCGGTCGATCTCCGCGCCGATCTTCGCCCGGTCCCGCCCCTCGGCGAACGGCGTGGCGCCCCAATCGGGGATTGAGACGACGATCACGCGTTTGGCGTCTCCACCAGCGAAACCGATGGCGCGGTGCAGCAACGCAACAAACTCTTTTCGATACTGCTCCGCATCACGGCCGCGGTACTGGTTGTTGACGCCGATGAGCAACGTCACAAGCGAATACGGCCCGTGCGGCTTGGCGGCGTCAATCGCAGCCGACAACTCGTCCGTCGTCCATCCGGTTTTGGCGATGATCTCCGGATCAGCAACGATCGTCTTTCCTGCGCGAAGCGCGCGCACCAGTTGATTCGGCCAACGATCCGCCTCCGCTACGCTTTCGCCGATGGTGTAGGAATCGCCGAGGGCGAGAAAACGGGGCGGTGGAGCGTTCGCAGGAAAGATCGAGAGAACGAGAGTGGCGGCAACAGCGCTAATCATTCGCAGAGTGTACCCGTGCCAGAATGACCCCATGAAACGTGCCCTGATTACAGCCGTCCTTGGCTTCCTCGCTTTCTCTGCCGTTGCCGCCAATTTCGCCAGCGATGAACAGGCACTACGACGGCTCGACCGCGAGATGGCCATCGCCACCTACATGGCGGACACAGAGTGGTTCCGGATCCATCTCCCCGACGACTACGTTCGGATCACGAGCACCGGAGAGCTGCAGACCAAAGCAGAGCTGATCGTGTCGATGAAGAAGCGGGGAGCCTACATCGAGCCCTACGAGACGAGCGACGTCCGGATCCACGCTCACGGCAGCACCGCCATCGTGACCGGCCACATCGTGCAACGCTACAGGGAGGCGGGAGAGCGTGTCGTCGCCGAGCTCCGCTACAGCGACGTCTGGATCAAGACCGAGGAAGGATGGTTCAACATCTCCGGCCAGGTCTCGCCGGTCGCGATCAAGCGGGAGCGGCTGAAATAGCATTGATGGCTCGCAAGGTCGCGGGACCCCTGCTAACCTTTCGCCTCGGGCGGCGTAGTTAGTAGGCACAGGAGGCAACACCATGACGCGCATTCGCACTGCAGCGATCGCGGCTGTGCTCGGGCTGGCGTCGATCTCCGCCGCGCACGCCGCGATCGACAGCCCCATCCACCGCAACTTCAACGTTCACGCCGGCGGAACGATCACAATCGACGCCGACCTCGGCGATATCAAGGTGACCTCGGGGGCGAGCAACGTCAGCGTCGATGTGATCCGCCGCGCGAAGACGTCGAGCAGCGAACGGGCGAATGAGCTGTTCAAGGAGTTCGACATTCAGTTCTCGCAGGCCCAAAACGACGTTCACATCCACGCCCGCTACAACCGTCCGACGTCGTGGTCGTGGTTTCACTGGAACAACGACCTCGAAGTCCGGTTCGTGGTCAATGTCCCAGCGCAGTACAACGTTGATCTGACGACGTCAGGCGGCGACATCGCCATTTCCGATCTCGCCGGACGCGTAAAGGTCCGCACTTCCGGCGGCGACGTGACCCTCGGCAGAATCGACGGCATCGTCGACGCGCATACCTCGGGAGGCGATGTTTCGATGGCCGGTTCCCACGCGGCCGCGACGCTCTCCACCTCCGGAGGCGACATTAAAGTTGGCGATGCTTCCGGTTCGCTGAGCGCCAGGACCTCGGGAGGATCGATCGACATTCGCCGCGCAACCGCCGATCTGAAGGCACACACATCGGGCGGCTCGATCGAGATCGGCGACGCCGGCGGCGCCATCGATGCCTCGACCTCGGGGGGATCGATCAAAGCGCGTGTTTCGCGTCAGCCACACGCCGACTCCCGGCTTTCGACCTCGGGTGGCGGGATCACGATCCACGTCGCGCCAAACGTTGCGCTTGACATCGACGCGCACACGAGCGGCGGCGACGTAGCCTCCGATGTGCCAGTCACGATTCAGGGCAAGCAGGATGACTCATCGCTGAACGGGAAGTTGAATGGAGGCGGACCAAAGCTCGTTCTCCGCAGCTCGGGCGGCGACATCCGCCTTGCGCGATAGGACCGCGTTGGTCCTACGCAAGCCCTGCGTTAGCCGCTTTTCTCACACTCTGATCGCAACTCTCTCCAATCGAGCGCCTTCTCCCCCACGCTTCTCAGTGGGGGAGAAGGTGGCGAAGCCGGATGAGGGGGCGTTCCAACGAGCACTATATCAGGGCATGTGCCTCGTTTTCAGGCAGTTCAGACGAGGCGTAGTCGATCGCTCAGCGCGCTTGCTGCCCCCCTCATCCGGCCTTCGGCCACCTTCTCCCCCCGCAAAAAGCGCGGGGGGAGAAGGCGCTCGATTGGAGAGCACTCCAATGAAAAAGGGAGGAGGTGTAGCAAGGAGGTGTAGCAAGGAGGCGCACCGACGCGAGAGAAATGCGCGTTAGCGCGACGGACCTCACCCGGCCGCGATAATCGCTTTTGCGGCGGCGCGCGCGCTGGCAAAGGCGGCGTCTGACAGGATGCCGCCTTCGTCGACCCAATCGCCGGCAACGTAGAGGCCGCGCACCGGAGTGACCGCCTTCGTCCGCGCTGCCACGCCATCCGGCTGCACGAGCGCATTGGAAACAGTCATCGCCGGAAGGAAACGGCGATGAACGACGAGGTCGCGCCAGCCCGGCTGCAGCTCATCGACTAGCGCTTCCAACTCCGCCTCCGTTCCGCCGTCACCGTAGTAACCGACGTGCAGTAATGCGCCACCCTTCGGAGTCAACTGAGCCCACGCCGAGTGAACGGAGAAGTAGTGCGGCTTGTCGAGCCCGAGGGCGAAGGTGTTGTGCGGCTGGGGCAATTTCGAGAGGGCGATATCGAGCGACGACATCACGACCGCCGTCGTTTCCGGCCAATCGACGTCGCGAACAAGCTCGCGTGCGGTGGAGGGATCGACGGCCAGGAGGACCGTATCGGCGGGGATGCGCGTTCCTTTGTCGGGATCCGACATGTCCGGCATGACGAGCGACATCGTGTCTTTGCGGTCTTCGACTTCGAGTCCGCCGAGCTCCACGCCTCGCACGGCGCCGCCTTCGTGATCGACGCTGACGACGCGCGAGCTGGTGACGAAATTCACGCCCGACGCCACGGCGGCGCTGTGAAGCGAATCGACGATCTTCTGCCAGCCCTCGTCGATGTAGACCACGCCTCGAATCGAGAGCCGCAACTGCGCAAGCGCGGAGCCCGCGCTCTGAAGATCGGGGCGGTTGCTGTAGGTTGCGAGTCGGAAGAGTGCCTCGAGCAGAAGCCGCACGCGCTCATCCGACGCGTTCGCATCGATCCATTCGCGAACGGTCATCGACGCGTACGGCTTGGGGTCGATGCCGCGAATACGCAGAAGGAGCGCCAGCATCTGCATCTTCGCTTTGAGTCCGAAGAGCGAGGTCGTCAGGATCGACCAGAGGCTTCCGGGAAACTTGAAGCGCTGCGTGCCCAGCATCCCGAAGCCGCGGACTTTGGGCACGCCGCCTCGCACGGGGATGCCGAGCTCGCGCAGCACGTTCCAGCCGTGCCCCGCGCGAAAGAACGCGTGCGGACCAAGGTTGAAACGATAGCCATGGCGGAGATGCGTGACGGCGCGGCCACCGAGGTATCGGCGGCGCTCGAAGATCGTGACGGTGCGGCCGGCTCTTGCGAGATAGACCGCGGCCGAGAGTCCGGCCAGACCGCCACCAACGATGATCACATTCTTCGACACGGTGAAATCGGATGCTATCGCGATTTGGTGCCGGGTTGGTGGGTTGGCGGGTTATTCGGCTGCCGGTTGGGCGGTTACCCGGCAACCCATGAAGAGTATGCTTGACGCCTGCTCCATGGTGCTTTGATCGATTCTCATGCTCCGGAAGGAGGGTGCGTTCTGCGAAAACTTGTCGTGTGCCTTCTGCTTCTAGTTCCCGCGGCGGGGTTTGCCGGTTTCGGTGACGATTTCTATGACGGCCTTTACGCCCGGGGCATGGCCCACTTCCATGCGTCCGAGTACGAGGCTGCGTTCAACGACCTTCATCTCGCTGCATTCGGACTCGTCGATCAACTGGAACGATTTGAGACCGCGGAGGCGTATGCGGCGATTGCCGCGAATCGGATGGGGAACGAGGCTCTCACGCGCAGCGCCCTGGTCGGGATCTCGAAGGCCGACGGCGTCCAACCGCACTTTCGCTCGATCGCGATTCCTGAATCCGAGAGGGCAGAGCTCGAACGAGCTGCCGCGCTTCTCCTGACGAACGAAGAGCGGGCGGTGCTGCGCAGCGCCGGACAGACGCAGCGTCCCGCCGCCTTTCGGTAAGTTCGACTGCCGGGCCACGGCAATCGATCCATCCGATCGGCATGCTGAGATGCCGTATTTGGTGGAACTGGCGGAAAGATTCCTGCCGGATGAAAAATGGAGGATCTTGTGTTCCCTCCTTCAATCACCCACTGATCGATTTCTCGCAACGTCGAAGGAGAGCGAATTCTGCGCAAACTCGCCGTAGGTTTCCTATTGTTGGCGCCCTCAGTTTTGCTGGCTGGCGGCGTTGACGAATTCTACGAACGGCTCTACGCGCGGGGAATAGCCGACTTCCGGACGGCGGACTACCAACTGGCGTACACCGAGCTGCACAAGGCGGCATTCGGATTCGTGGAGGAGATCGAGAAATTCGAGACCGCCGAGGTCTACGCGGCCATCGCGGCAAACCGGCTTGGCCACCCGGGTGAGGCGCGCGACGCGTTACTCCGCATCGCCGCCGCAGAAGACGTCCAGCCGCACATGCGGTCGATGACGATTCCGGATGACTTGCGCGCCGAGCTCCTTCGTACGGCAGCGACTCTGCTGACCAAGAAGGAAGCAGCAGCCTTCGGTATCTCCGAAGAGATGCAGGATGCCGCGGCGAAAGAACATCCGCGAGTGGAGGTACCGACGCCGAGCGTGGGGCCGAACGTTGCGGAAACCGCTCCCCGAGGAGCCGGCGACGCGAACGCTCCTGATGGAGCCCCCGAAGATCCACCCGCTGCTTCATCGTCTACACCCGCCGCTGATCCGCCTCCTGCGGCGAGTCGCGAAGAACCAGCCGCGCAGCCCGGCACACGGCAGACGATCGCTCCGATGGTGCCGCCCACGCAGCAAACAGCGAAAAAGACCATCGATCAGCGTCTCGACGAGGCTCAGCAGGCGATCGTCGACGGCGATCCTGACAGCGCCCGCTCGATCTACAACGCGCTCCTTCGCGAGCCGCAGTTTCCGCATGCTCCGGCCATGCGCCTGGCGGAAGGGCTGTACCGTGTACGCGACTTTGCCGGAGCATCACGGGCGTTTCAGGGAGTTGGCGAGATCGGCAAGGGTGAAGAGCGCTATCACTACTACTACGCCGTCGCACTCTTCGAAACCCATCACTATCGCGATGCGTGCCGCGAGATCGACCTCGCCCTCCCCTTCATCGAGGTAACCGAGGATGTCGCCGGTTACCGGGAGAAGATTTACAAGGCGACGAAGTAGGGGGGAGTTGGGAGTGGGTTTTCGCGGGGGAGTCGCTGATCGGGAGTCGGGTGTCGGAGCAGTTGATCACTCAAACTTGGCACTTTCAAAATGGGGTCAGGTCTAAAGTTGAAAGTGACGAAAGGGAACATCGGGTCCGATCCAGTCAACGTATTGGCACTTTCAACTTTAGACCTGACCCTACTTTGAAAGTGCCCGGCTCGGGACCAATTTGAGTAGTGGTTTTGACTCGTGAAATTGGGTCGGGACTAATTTCGGTAGTGGTTTCGACTCGTGAAATTGGGTCGGACCAATTTCGGTGGTCGTTTTGACTACTGAAATCAGGTCAGGACCAATTTTAGTGGTCGTTTTGACTACTGAAATCAGGTCGGGACCAATTTTAGTGGTCGTTTTGACTACTGAAATTAGGTCAGGACCAATTTCGGTGGTCGTTTTGACTACTGAAATTAGGCCGAGACTAATTTCGGTGGTCGTTTTGACTACTGAAATTAGATCGGACTAATTTCGGTGGTCGTTTTGACCACTGAAATTAGGTCGAGACCAATTTCGGTAGTCGTTTTGACCACTGAAATTAGGTCGGGACCAATTTCGGTGGTCGTTTTGACTACTGAAATTAGGTCGGGACCAATTTTAGTAGTCGTTTTGACTCGTGCTTCTCGGTAAAACTTGCCGAATTCATCGAGTGATCAGCACGATCTGCGTCATCTGCGGATTCAATCAAGGTGACCTCCGCAGATTTCACAGATGGAGGGTCAGGGTCAGAGCTCGAGGATGACCCCTCCGACACCCGACCCCCGACTCCCGTCGTTCTACGAAGAAGCCACCGGCCGCGTATCGAGCGCGTGAATCGCCTGAATCAGGCGTTTGCCCGATGACGACCCTTTCGCAACCACCCCGGCGAATCCGGCGCGCAAGTGTTCGCGATCGAGCTCCGTCAGCTCCTTCGCCGTGAGCGCGAGGATCGGAATGCGCGCGGTGACCTCGCTCTCCTTCAGATGCGCGGCCACTTCGAACCCGCTCATCCCGGGCATGGTCAGATCGAGAATGATGACGTCCGGCGGGTTCCTGGCCGCTTTCTCCAACCCTTCCACGCCGTTGAATGCCTTCTCGATCTGGTAACCCTGCTTCGTCAGTTCCGCCTCCAGAATGTCGTGAACGCTGACATCGTCGTCGATGAGCAGAAGGCGCGGCCGCTTCGGCGCCGAGGTTCGCAATGCGATCTCGCGCAGACGGCGCATGAAGCGCGTCCAGTCGACCGGCTTCACGAAGTAATCATCCGCACCGAAGGCCAGCCCCAGCTCACGGTTGTCGATCATCGAGACGATGATCACCGGCAGCTCGGAGGTCGCCGCATCCGCCTTGAGCGCGCGCAAAACATCCCATCCCTGCGCCCCCGGCAGGACGATGTCGAGCGTCACCGCCACCGGTTTGATGCTGCGCGCGAGGCGCATCGCTTCGTCCCCGTTGCGCGCCCGGATCGGCACGTAGGCGGCCGACTGCAGATACGTCGCCAGCGTCGAGTAGGCGACGTCTTCGTCTTCAACCACGAGCACGCGCTCGCCGGGCGGAATGACCGTACCGTCGACGTTGATGATCGGACTGGGAATCGTCGTCCCGGCGAAGTGAATGGGCAGCGTGAACGTGAACGTGCTGCCTTTGCCGATCTCGCTCGCCACGGTCAGCGTTCCACCCTGCAACTCGACGAACTTCCGCACGAGAGAGAGGCCGAGGCCGGTGCCGCCGTACTGGCGGTTGAGGGTGCCGTCCACCTGACGGAACTCTTCGAAGATCAGCGTCAAGTTCTCCGGGGCGATGCCGATGCCGGGATCGGTGACGTCGATGCTGATCGATTCAGCCCGCTCCTCGTTGGCTTCGACGCGCCGCGCGCGGATCGTCACGACCGACTCGGTCGGAGAAAACTTCACCGCGTTGGAGAGCAGGTTGTAAAGGATCTGCTTGAACTTCGACTGGTCCGTTTCGATCGCCGTAACGCCTGGATCGATCTCCACCGCGAACGAAATTGCCTTGCGCGTCGACATTCCCCGCATGATCTGGCAAATACTCTCGATGGCACTGCGCACCGGAAACGTCTCGGGCAACAACTCCATCCTGCCTGCTTCCACCTTCGAGAGATCGAGGATGTCGTTGATGATCTCGAGCAGGTGCCTGCCGGAACTGAGGATCGAGCGGATGAACGTCAACGACTTCGCGTCGATCTGCGCCTCAAGGCGGTCGATGAGAATCTCCGAGAAGCCGATGATGGCGTTCATCGGCGTTCGCAGCTCGTGGCTCATGTTGGCGAGGAAGCGGCTCTTGGCCTGATTGGCCTCCTCGGCCTCCCGATTCTTCAGTTGCAGCTCGCGCAGGATGCGCGCCTTGGAAATGGCGGAGATGGCGTGCTCGCGCACGCGCGCCAGCTTGCGCAAATCGCTGCGGCTGAAAGCATTCGGGTCGCTGAAATTATCGAAGATGAGAAAACCCTCAATCCGCCCACCAAGAGAGACTTCCATCGCCAGCATCGACTTGGGAACGCGGAAATGCTTCGTCTGCTCGCTCCCTGCGAGCTCGTGAAAAACATCTCCCTTGATGAGATACACGCCCTCTTCAAGCAGCTCTGCCCGTTCCGAATAGCGTCGTGTTGCTTCCTCCGGAGTAAGACGAACATCGCTGAACGACTCTTTGCCATAGCCGAGCTCGGCCACGACCTCCGTGCAGTGCCGGTCGTGATCGAACTGTAAGAACGCTGCCGCTTCCGTCTGAGGGAAAAGCTTCGCGCCCTGATCGAGAAGCGCGCGGAACACGTTCTCGAGCACGAGCTCGCGGTTGATGATCTCGACCATCCTGTCGAGCGCTTCCAACTCGTGGGTTCGCGCGGAAACGATGTCTTCGAGCTCGCGATTGCGGCGCCGCAAACGCCGGACTCGAAGCCTGTTGGCGACGCTCGCCAGCGCCACGATGGCTGCGGCATAGGCGATCATCGCCCACCAGCGGAGCCACCAGGGCGGCATGACCGAGAAGGTGTAAAGCTCGGGAAGCGACCAGACGCCGTCGCTGCTTCGCGCCATCACTGCGAAGCGATACGACTTCGGGAAGAGGTATGCGGGGAGGTTGGTGTAACGAATCTTTGCGTCGGACCGGGCAGCCGACCAGTCGTTGTCGTAGCCGAACAGCCGGGTGCGGTAGACGATGCGCGACTCGTCGCTGAAGGTCAGCGCGGCGTACGCAATCGAAACTTCGTTATTGCCCCTTCGGTCTTCGCGAAAGGCAATGTCGCGAAAGCGAACGATCGGCGGTTCGGCATTGGGCTCGCGCAACGCCGGATTGAAAATCGAGAGACCGCGCGGCGTCGCGAAGTAGACCCGGCCGTCGTCGCCAACGGCAAGAGGATCGTAGGCCCACGCCTCGTCATCGATGAGACCGTCCGCTTTCGATACTCGCGTGCGAACGTGAAAGTCGCTCGTATCGACTTCGACGAGTCCGGCGTTCTGACTGACCCAGACCGACTTGCCATTCGGTGACGACATCAGTCCGGCAACCAGGCTTCCGCCCAGCGACGATCCGGGAAGGCTGGCAACGATGCGCAGCGGATTCGTGTCGAGGATTTCCAGGCCATTCGCCGTGCCGCTCCACAACTTGCCGGCCGCCCAGAGTAACGTTCGAACGGAGTCAGTACGGGCGCCCGTTGCATGCGACCACGCGGATGCGAAGAATTTCGAAACGTCGCCCGGCTTCAACGCCGCTGGATCGAACGGCACCACGCTGCGCAGGAGTCCACTGTCCGGCGTACCGGCCCAAACGTAACCGGCGCCATCGACCGCAACCGCACTCGCACCGGCAGGCGGAAGCCCGGCCGCCGTTCCGAACGTAAACCACTGCCCGCCAGCGAGGCAGACGATTCCGTGAATCCCCGCCAGCCAGATCGTCTCCGCGCCACGAATGGCAAAAGGCTGCACCAGGTAGGTCGTGTCGACCGGATAGGAGGTAATCACGGCGGCTGTGCCGGCAACGGTGGCGTTGTTTCGCGTCGACGACGTCATCATCGGCGGTGCGTTGGCCGGCGTGGACAAGCAGTTCACCCCGCCCACCGTCCCGATCCAGATCCGCCCCTGCGCATCGCGCGACAGCGAATAGACCGAGTTGCTGAGAAGACCGTCCCCGACGCGCAACACGCTCTGCGTCTTATCGGGGGCGACCTCCGCCACGCCTTCGCCCGTCGTCTTGTCGGGAGCAATGAGCGCAAGGCCGCCACCGGTACCGACGATCGTCAGATTTGCCCACGGCCCTCGGGCTCCGGAATCAGGAGCCAGCACCGAGAACGCGCCCGGATCGGGGAGCGCTGGTTGTTCGCCCGCATGCGACTGGCCTGTCAGCGCTTCGAACGCGCGATAGTCCTTCCGCAGCCGTGACGCACCGCCATTCTGGGCGAACCAGAGGTTGCCTTCGCGATCCTCGAACAGATCCCAGAGCGTGTCGCCGAGGAGATCGTTCTGCCTCTTCACGAGAAGGACATCGGCGAAATTGCGAGTATCGAGACGTATCGCTCCGGAGCCGAGACTGGCCACCCAGAGCTCGCCGCGCGATGTCTCCAGGATCGACACGATTCGCTCCGTGAGCGTGTGATTGATGGTCTCGTAGTGCTCGCCCTGCCCGCGCCAGAGCACACCATTCGAGCATCCGCCCCACAGCGCGCCGTCGCGCGCCTCGATCAGCACGCCATTCACGCACGATGGCAAACCATGAAGCTCGCCACCGAACTTACCCTCGCGGTCGAACTGGAGAACCGCGCCGGAGTTGAGCGATATCAGTACCGAGCCGTCGCGGCGCATGAGCATGGCCGAGACTCCGGAAGTTGTCGGGACCTCGTCAATCAGGCCGCGTTCGAGGGCGTCGCCGTGAAAACGGTAGCGGACGATCCGGTCCTGCACGCCCGCCCAGACCCATCCGTCGATACCGGTGACGAGACAGTTGCGGCGCACACGCATCTGCGGCAGCCGTTCGTTACCGACCGCGCTGACGAAGCGCACGCGTTTTCCGGGCTCGTAGACATCGAGTGGTTTCTCCGAAACGACAAGGCCCGATTCGGATCCCGCCCAAAGGTGGTGGGTTCCGTCTTCGGCCACCTCGCGGATGGTCAGGTCTCGCAATCCATCAGCCGTCCCGTATTGCTCCATGGCATGGCCGTCGTAGCGCGTTAGACCGGAAGCGTAGAAGGCGAACCAGATGTAGCCGAGGTGGTCCTGCGTGATCTTCTGAACGCTGGCGGAGGAGAGCGGATTGACCTGATCGTTTGGCGTGAGGTGCCGGAACGGAAGTTCCTGTCCCGCGACCGGAAACGCACCAATAAGCGAAACGCTGACCGCTATGACGAGTGGGCACACCCATCGACGCATCGGCGCAGTCTACCGCTCCGGAACCCCCTCGCGACTTCTTACGTACAATCCAGCCGTGGCAGAGCTTCATGACTGGGTTGAGCTCGGCAAAGACACAATTTCGTCCTTAAAAACGAAAGATGTGACGAATCTCTACGTGCTCGAGTGGCCCGAGACGCGGAAGATGCTGATCGCCGACTACCAGTCGAAGATCGACGCCGACCCGAAGCGTTTGCGCCGCTTTGTCCGCACCCGCAGCGCGGTGCTCCTCGGCCTGGCGAAGCGTCTCACGCCCCAGCGCCGCCTGGTTTTTCTCGTCGCGTTTGTCTGGTTCTTCGCCTGCCTCCTCGGCGTCCTGAGCTGGCGCAATCACATTCAAAACCCCTGGCTGCTGTTCGAGATGACCGGTGCGTTCATGCTCGTGATCCTGCTGCTGGCAATGGAGCTGATCGACAAGATCAAGTTCCGCGACGAGCTCGAGCTCGCGCGCGATCTGCAGGCGGATCTCATCCCGAAACACCCTCCGCAGACGGACGAGTACGAGATCGCTGCGTTCAACCGGATCGCGAACACGGTCGGCGGCGACATCTACGACTTCGTGCCTCTTCCCGACGGACGCCTCGCCGTCCTTTTCGGGGATGCCTCCGGCCACGGAATGGCCGCAGGTCTGGTCATGGCTGTGGCGCACGCGGCGTGGCGCACCCAACTCGATGTCGATCCATCGCCGGCGGCCATCATCAGCTCGCTCAACCGCATCCTTTGCCGCACCGGCGGACCGCGATCCTTCTTCTCCTGCTGTTACTTCCTGTTCGACCGCGACGGAGCGTTCATCGCCACCGTTGCCGGCCATCCGCAGATCGTGAAGATCGCAGCCGGGAAAGTCGTCGACCGCATCGGCAGCGGGTCCTATCCCCTCGGCGTGAAAACCGGAATGGTCTGGCAGGAGGTGCATGGCTCGCTCGATCGAGGCGAACGGCTGCTGTTCCATTCCGATGGCCTGACCGAGGCGCGGAATGCGAACGAGCGCGAGTTCGGCGACTCCTTCGTCGACGCCATCGCCGGCTGGAACCCCACCGCCTCGGCCGCCACACTCGTCGAGACGCTCGTCGGCGAATGGAATCTCTTCACCGGCGGACGCCCGCCAGAAGATGACGTCTCGATTGCCGTAATCGCACGCCGGTAGTAGCCTTCACGCACCCCAAACAAAACAGGAGGTCCATCATGAAGGCATCTTCCGCAATTGCCATGCTCGTCTGCGTCGGATTCATCGCAGTAGCGCCGCGGTTCGCGTCGCAAAACGCCATCGCAGTGTTGTGGGTCGAACTGGCCGCGCTGCTCGCCCTGATGATCACGGTCGGAGTCGCCGTGACCGGCCGCTTCTGGGGAATCCTCATCAACGAGCGCAACGTGATGAGCCTCTCGCGCTTCCAGGCCGTGCTCTGGACCGTGCTCGTGCTCGCCGATTTCGCCACGATCCTTCTCGGCCGCGCGTGGAAAGGGATCTCGCTCTCGAACGCGCAGGATCTGCTCCGGCCCGATCTGCTGATGTTGATGGGAATCAGCCTCGGATCGGCGGTCGGTACATCGATCGTCAATGCGAACAAGTCAGGCAAGCCGACACCGGCGACAGCAGTTCAGGACGCGCAGGCGAACATGCACGATCAGGCCGGCGACTTCACCGCCGCGCAGGGCGTCATGTACAAGAACAAGAGCATCACCGACGCCTCGCTCGGCGATCTGTTTCAAGGCGACGAGCTTGCCGATGCCCACATGACGGACCTTTCCAAAGTGCAGATGTTCTTCTTCACGATCGTCTCCGCCGTCGTGTTCCTCGGCACCGCCGACGCGATGTTCACCAACATGACCCTCGGCGCCGTCACCGTGCCGCAGCTACCGCAGACGCTCATCGCGCTGATGGGCATCAGTCACGCGACATATCTCGGCAACAAAGCAGTCACGCGCACCCAGACCCAGCCGGCGGTGCAGTCGGAGGCACAGCCCCAGGCGCAAGCGGCGGCGCAGCAAAACATCGTTTCGGGAACGAGCCAGACCGTTTCGCAGTCGATCGCGCAGCCGTAACTGAAAGCACCACAAAGACACAGAGGACACAGAGAACCTCTGTGACCTCTGTGTCTCTGTGGTGCAAAGGGTTTGCTAGCCCGTAGATTTACGCCGCATTGGAGCTCGCCCCCGCCGCCGCCCGAATCGCCGTCATCGCCTTCTCGACCTGGCGGTCGCGCTTCTCGATTTTCCGGCAGCGGCCGATGACGTCCTCGATCATCGCCCACGTCACATTCGACGGCTGGTAGCGGTCAGGAGACGATTCGGCGACGTGGCGCCCGAGGGAACCGAGCGCGGTGAAGTAGGGCAGCGGTGTTGCGGCAACGTCGCGCGACAACTCATCGATATACCGGGCAACGAGCAGACCGACCGCGGACGACTCCACATAGCCTTCAACGCCGGTGATTTGCCCGGCGAAGAAGACGCGGTCATCGAGTTTCGTTTGAAATGTCGGCCGCAGATGCTTCGGGCCGTTAATGAATGTGTTGCGGTGCATCGAGCCGAAGCGCGCGAAGACTGCGTTCTCCAAACCGGGAATCATCTGGATCACCCGCTTTTGCTCGGGCACCTTCATCTTCGTCTGGAAACCGACGATGTTGAAGTAGTCGTCAGAGAGATCCTCCTTGCGAAGCTGCACGACCGCGTGAGGCCGTTCGCCGGTAACCGGGTGCTCGAGGCCGACCGGCTTCATCGGCCCGAAGCGAAGCGTCTCGATGCCGCGTGATGCGATCTCTTCGACCGGCAGGCAGCCCTCGAAATGCGCGGCTTTTTCGAAGTCATGCGGAGCAAAGATCTCGGCCGACAGCAGCGCGGCGACGAACGCTTCGTACTCCGCCTGCGTCATCGGCGCGTTGAGGTAGTCGGTGGAGGAGCCTTTCCCGTAGCGCGATTTCCAGTAAAGCTTCGTGAGGTCGAGCGAATCAGCCGCGAGGATCGGAGCGATCGCGTCGTAGAAATACAAACCGTCGCGCCCGAGGAAGTTGTTGATGGCTTCGAAGAGCGGCTGGGAAGTGAGCGGGCCGGTAGCGACGACGAGAAAGTCGTAGCCCTCACGGTCGAGCGACGTGACCTCTTCACGACGCAGCGTGATGTTCGGCTCGGAGGAAATGGCGCTCGTCACTGCGGCGGCGAAGCGCTCCCGATCGACGGCGAAGGCGTCCCCGGCAGGCACGCGGGCATCCGTTCCGCAGCGGATGACGAGCGAGTCGAGCAGCGCCATCTCCGCTTTCAACAGCCCGACGGCGTTGCTGATCGCGGAAGAACGGAACGAGTTCGAGCAGACGAGCTCGGCGAGATTGGACGTCTGATGCGCCGCGGTGGTCGTGGAAGGGCGCATCTCGACGAGGTCGACCTTGTGGCCGCGCTGCGCAAGGCCGAACGCGCACTCGCAGCCGGCCAGGCCGGCTCCGATGATTTTGACTCGTGCCACGTGAATGGTTTCCCGTTCGCCCGGACTCCATCGTCATGAACAACGATGGTCCTGCATCTCAGTTCGAAGGCTCGTTCGTCGGGAACGGCGTCGTTCCCTCGATGCGAATGTCGCCGAACTTCTGCTCGAACAACGAGATGTTGTGCGCCAGCGCTTCCAGGAGTTGCTTGGCGTGCAGCGGCGTCATGATCGCGCGGCTGTAGACCTTGACGTCCGTCCGTCCGGGAACGATGCGTCCGAGGTCGATCACGAACTCGCTCGGCGAATGGATGATGTTCGCGAAGTTGATGTACTCCCCTTGCGCGACGCTGTCATCGAGAGTGATGCGGATGGTGGGCTGCTCTTGCTCGTCCATTTCAGGCGACCATACCTCCGCGATCCGGTCGAAATTCCCGGGCTCGTGCCAGAAATGTGGGGAGAAAGCCGGTAGGATCTGGTACATCAAACCGCAGCCGAGGAAATCGAAGGGATGAAGATCTCCGTGCAGCGCTCGGGCGGATTCGCAAACATCGGCGCACACGCCGAGGTCGATACCTCCACGCTGCCGCGTGAGAAAGCGGATGTGTTGCAGCGGCTGATCAGGGGCGCAGCGTTCCCTGATCAGCCGGCACCCCCGCATCGCACCGCCAGCGCTGCCGATGTCTATCAGTACGACATCACCGTCGACGATGGCACCAGCTCGAAAACCTATCGAGCCGATGAGCTGTCGATGCCGGAAAAATGGCGCGCTGTGGTCGAGCATGTGCTCGGGCAAAGCTGAGAGGGCATCGATCGCGTTCTCGCAGCTGACCGATCTACACCGGTAGGTGTATCGTCGCGTTCGTCCGAAAGCATCAATAGATGAGCGCAAACAATTCGTTTGAGCAGACCTCCGTTTTGCAGACCATCACGAGCCCCACGCTCGATCCCCATGATCCGCTCTTCCAGCAGTACCCATCGATGAAGCTTGGCGTACGCGAGAGCGTGCGGTTCTACGCGAACCGGCTGATTCCTCTCGCGGAGAGGATCATCGCTAGCGAGCCCGAAGTCACCGAGTGGGTGATCACCGCACCGCCGCTGTACGTCGTTCCTGCCGGAGCGAATCTGCTCGCTCACGAGATGTTTCCGGTCTTGCGCGAGCGCGTTCCTCGTTCCCGGGCACTCCGGCTGGTTGACCTGCGATACGCGCTTCCCATGGCACAAAACAATGCCCATCTCCTCGGAGAGGACTACAGCAACTCGGACATTGCGGCCCGGATCAGGAACCGGCAGCGGCTGCACGAAGGAGACGGGGCTCCGCGGCCGGAACCGGCGGATTTCGCGGGCCGCGCTGTCCTTTTCATCAACGACATCAACGTCACGGGAACGCAGCAGATCTATGTCCAGCGGACACTCGACAGCGTTCATCCCGCCTCGATCCACTGGATGTACATCTTCCAGGTCGATCCCGATCTTGGCTGCTCCTACCCCGGCATCGAGTACGCCCTGAACTTTCTGAACCTCGGCACGTTCGAAGAATTCGCAGAGGTCGTCGCTCGCGCGGACGTCGACTACACGTCTCGATGCGTCAGCCGGCTTTTCAGCTATCCGATCGAAGCGCTCGAGCCGCTTTTTCATTCTCTGGATCGAACACGCCGGGGAAGACTTTTTGACCTTGCGACGAGGGAAGGCGTGTACACGGAAACGGCAGATTTAGCCAAGCTGGCGCTCCTCCGCGAGTCGTCTTCCGGTAACATGGCGAACGCCCACTGATCGATAGCCGTCAATCAGGCAGTCCGCCATTCTTGCGACCGGTCCGAAGCTTCACGGAGGCATTGTTATGTCACACGTCACTCGCGCCCAATTGCTGACGCTCTTCGTCGCCGTGATCTCCGCTGGCATCGCCCTCGGGCAGACGCCGCCGCCCTCCGGGAACGAGAAGCCTCCCGCCGCGGACGCTCAGAAAGAGGCCAAGCCAGACGACAGTGCCGAGAAAAAGGCGGTCGCCCCTGTGGTCGAGCAGATCACGGTGACCGGCGAGCGCTTCGAGCGCCCCGTCGACGCCACGCCGCAGTCCTTGACTGTCATGGATTCGAAGGACCTTCACGCACGGCCACTGTCCAACGTGCAGACCATGCTCGACGACGCGCCCGGAATCTCGCTTCAGCGTTCCGGCGGCCTCGATGGTCAGATCGTCGTTCGCGGCCTCAGCTCCAACGATGCGCGTATCGTGTTGTTCATCGACGGCGATCGCTTCCGAGGCCGCAACTTCCTCGAATACAGCCTGCTCGATCCGGACGAGATCGAGCGCATCGAAATCATCCGCGGCCCGGCAGCAGCGCTTTACGGGTCGGATGCGATGAATGGTCTGGTCAACGTAATCACGCGGCGCGCGGCGGGCGATCCGGCACAACAGCACTTCTCGCTTACCCCACGGCTCTACGCGCTCGGCTACTCCAGCACCAACAACATGGGCGCCGCACGGCTCGAGCTGCAAGGCATCGGCAATGGTTTCGACATGCTGCTCTCCGGCAACTACCGGAAGGCTGACAACTTTCATACCCCTGACGGCGAGGTGCTGAATAGCGACTTCGCGGCGCGAGGGTTCAACGCGCGAGTCGGCTATTCGCCAACTCCCACGCGGCGTTTCGAGCTCATCGGCAAGATCTTCTCCGACGACGCCGGACGCGCCAATGCTCCCGGCGCTCCGCTCGTCATCACGCGCGAAGATCCGCTGCGCGAGCGGTACGTTCGCGCCGGTTTCACCGAAAGCCAGGCCGCCCCGTGGCTGCAGGACATCGATGCCTCACTGTACGTAAGAGTGCTTTCGAGCATTCTTCGCAGCGTGAATCACAGCGCCTCGAATGGCGATGTCGACACCCGGAACACCTGGGTAATTGGACCGACGGAGACCGGCGGCAAACTGCTGGCCCGCTCGATCATCGGCAACAACGTGCTCTCCTACGGCGTCGACTTCTACAACGAGGACGCGCCCAGCTTTGAAGACGATGATCGAATCGTCAACAAGGCCGGCGTGACGACCTTCCTCGATCCGCGCGCCAAACGCGTCCGCGACGCTTCGCAAACCGATGTCGGCGGGCTGGCCCACTACGATTACGACCCGACATCGCAATGGACGGTCTCGCTCGGAGGGCGGTACGACTTCGTCGAGACAAAGCTCAGCTCGACGCCGGCGCCCGGCGAATCACCCGAGCTCTCCGCGGCATTTGCCCGGAACCTCACCGCGCGAGATACCGCGCTCACCGGCAGCGGTGGCCTGATCTTCCGGCCGCTGCCGACGTTCCACCTCGTCGGCAACATCAGCACAGCGTTTCGGGCACCGACCACGAGCGACAAATCAGGCTCCGGAATCGTCGGAGCGCTCAACTCGCTGCCGAATGCCGACCTGAAGCCGGAGTCGAGCGTGAACTACGAGCTCGGCGCGCGCCTGCGGTTGCAGGCTGTGAACGTGAACCTCACTACGTTTCGGAGCGACTACAAGGATCTGATCCAGTTTCAATTCCTCAACCCCACCACGCGTGTGGCCGTGAATTTCGGGAAATCGAAAGTGGAGGGGTGGGAGCTCGACGGAACCTATCAGATGTCGCACAACATGGCCTGGCGTTTCAACGCCGCCGACGTTCGCGCCACCAACACCATTACCGGCGTACCCCTCTCCTATGTGCCACCGCTCAACGGGCTCATTGGATTGCGCCGCACCTTCCCGGTCGCTTCCAGCTGGCTCGAGCTCACGGCGCGATGGTCGGATGACAAGACGCGCATCAACCCGACGCAGGAACGTCCCACCGATGGATACGAAGTCTTCAGCATATATGGTGGCCTGGACCTCGGCCGTTATCAGCCGTGGCTGAAGTCGTACCGGCTAACCGCCGGCATCGACAACCTCACGAATAAGGCCTACCGTAGCCCCGTGACCAAAGAGTCCCTCGGCTTCCCAAGAAGCTTCACCAATCCGGTGCTCGAGCCCGGCCGCTCCCTGAGCATCAACCTCACGGCGGGGTTTTAAGGTCGTTTGCGTTCGCGCCTCGTCGCCGCCGGCATAGGCCTCTTCGCCTGCCTGGCGTTACCGGGTTTCGCGGCGCCGCTGCGTGTAGCGGTCGCCTATGAAGTCACTAATCTGACTCCCTACACGCCGGGGCTGCCCGAGACGTTGCTCGAGCTCGTGTACGACAAGCTTGCCGCACCTTCTCCGTATCTCGGCAACGCGCAGCCATGGCTTGCGACGGCGATTGTGCCCGAGGGGCAGGATGGGAAGGTGTGGCGTATCGAGTTGCGCGACGGTGTGCGCTGGCACGATGGCAAGCCATTTACCGCCAGCGACGTCGTATTCACACTGCGCTACTACCGCGACGGCACGCCGAATCGCTGGACGCATCACGTCAGCGACACGCCGAAGCTGACGACGATCGAGCCGATCGACCGCTTGTCGCTGCGCATCGGTTGCGAGCGTCCCTGCCCGATGTTCGACCGCGTCACTGCCGCCGACCTGGTCATCCTCCCCGAACATCTCTGGCGGTCAGTGAAAGAGCCTCACCTTTATCACGGGCCACTCATCGGCACCGGCCCGTATCGCGTGTCGCAACTGGAAGCGGGACGGTTTCTGCGCCTCGAAGCGAATCGCGACTATTTCGGCGGCATTCCCCGCGTGACCAGCATTTTCATCTCGTTCATCCGTAATCCGGCCACCGCATTTGCCGCATTGTGTGCGGGCGAACTGGACTTGGTTGCGGCACCGGTGCCGCCCGAACTGGTCGATCCTCTATCGCACCGCAAAGCCCTGGCCATGACGGCGGGAGGCAACAGTCCGGTGTTCGGCGTGGAGCTGCGCGTCAACTTTGACCGCGCTCCGTTTTCCGATCCTGAGTTTCGCCGAGCCCTCGCGCTCGCAATCCGGCCCGGTGAAGTGTTGCAGCGGGTTGCGCTGGGGCAAGGTGTCGTCGGGCCTTTCCCAGCTCTTGCCAGCCCTTGGACCAAACCCGGTCTGCGGCAACCGAGTGACGATCCTCGCGCTGCCGCAGCGATTTTCGATGCGATGGGATTTCGCGACCGTAATGGCGATGGATTGCGTGAAGATACCCACGGAGCGCCGCTGCGGTTCAGCCTGAAGGTTTCCAGCAGCGAGCCGCTGCATCAGCGCGCCGCGCAGGTCATCGCGCGGCAATTGAAGGCCGTTGGCTTCGACATAGAGGTTGATGTCGTCGATCCGGCGCGCTCTCGGGCACTTTACACCACGCGTCAGTTCGACTTGTTGATCGACGACGTCACGCCGCACAACCTCGCCGATCCTGATCAACTGATGCAGTCCGTCATGTACGGCTACCTGTGGCACGAAGGACGATCGTATCCCGAGCTGGATGCTCTCATCGGCCAATGGCGTATTGCGTCAACTGTTGAAGCGCGAACCCAGGCCGGTTTCGCATTACAGGAATTGCACAGCAAGGCGCCAGTTGCAATTATGTTGTATTACCCGAAATCCCATTATGCCTACCGTCCGCAAGCGTACGACGGTTGGCGCCCCATTCCCGGACTGGGCGTGTTTCATAAATGGTCGCTGCTGGAGTTCGCGGGCGGTGTCCCCGCGTGGGCCAAGCCATGACGCGCACCGCACGCATTGCCGGCTACATCGTGGTCCTCTGGCTGGGCGCGACGGCGAATTTCCTTTTGCCACGCCTGCTTCCGGGCGATCCCGTCGACTTCCTGATTGGCGATGATGCCGGGCGGCTCACCAGCGCGCAGCGAACCGCCATGTTGGCGCAATTCGGAATGGACCGGCCACTAATCGAGCAATACCGCCACTACATGAGCAGTATCGCGCGATTGGACCTCGGAACCTCGCTCGCGCACGGCAAACCCGTATTGAAGGTGATCGCAGCAAGGCTGCCGTGGACGCTGCTCCTTGTTGGCATCTCGATCATCCTGGCCTTCGTGATCGGCTTCGTGCTTGCCTGCCTCTTTCACTGGGTAGAGCGGGCACGCACTTCCTCAGCGTTGATGTGCACAGTCGTGTTTTTCGGATCACTGCCTCCGTTCTGGGTGGGAATGGTGGCGATCGCGATCTTCGCCGTGGCTTTGGGATGGTTGCCCACTCATGGCGCTGCGTCGCTCGAAGAAGGGATCACCTGTGGCAGCGTTTTCCGACACGCTCTGCTACCTGTTGCCACCCTGACGCTCGGGTACATCCCCTCGGTATTTCTTGTTGCGCGCGCATCCCTGGAGGACGCACTTGGCGAAGGTTACGTCGCTTTGGCGCGCTCTCACGGCGCAACTCCTTTGCGTGTGTTGCTGCGACAAGCCGCGCCAATCGCGCTGCGGCCCCTCGTCAACCAGTTCGCCATGAGCTTCGGCGTCCTCCTTGGCGGCACAGTCATCGTAGAGACAGTCTTTGCCTATCCAGGACTGGGCCTACTGCTTTATGAAGGCATCCTCGCGCTCGACTTTCCCCTCGTCCAGGGCGTGTTTCTCCTTCTCGTCTTTTCGGTAGTGCTGGCGAACATCGCGGCGGATATTCTGCAGGTTCGGCTCGATCCCCGGTTGCGCAGTGGACTGGACGCGACTACATGAGCGAGGGACAAGGTCCGCGGCGCGTTGGCGCTCTGCTCGTTGCGCTGATGGTCGCAGTGGCCATCCTCGGCCCTCTTCTCGCTCCCTATGATCCCAGGGCGTGGACCGCCGCTCCGTTCCAGCCTCCATCGCTTCATCACTGGCTCGGCACCGACGACATGGGCCAGGATCTATTGAGCATCTGGCTCTACGGCGCGCGGCATTCGGTTGCCATTGCGTTTCTGGCGGCAATCGGTGCGACTCTCCTCGGCACGCTGGTTGGAGCCGGGGCCGGCTATCGCAGAGGACGATGGGATTTCGCCGCCATGCGGCTCGTCGATTTCTTCCTGACGCTGCCAACGTTGCCGCTGGTTCTTGTGGTTGCGTTCTACGCAGGCGCCAGCCGGCCCCTGCTGGTCGCCGTGTTGATCTTCAGCTCCTGGGCGCGTTGCGCGCGCGAGCTTCGGCCGCAGGCAGCGGCCTTGCGCGACGCCGATTTCGTCGTGGCGGAGCGCGCCATGGGCGCTACCGAGACCAGCATCCTGATCCGCCACATCATCCCTGTCCTCTGGCCGATGATCCTGGCGCAATTTGCCCGGCTCGCGCATCAGGCCGTGCTCATGGAGAGCGGCCTCTCATTCCTCGGGCTCGGCGACTCACAATGGGTGAGCTGGGGGGGCACGCTGTACTACGCCAACGCCCGCGCCGTTTTTCTCGGCAATTCATGGCTTTGGTGGGGGCTCCCACCCGGCCTCGGCATCGGATTGTTGATCACCGGCTTCGCGCTGCTCGGAGTCGGCAGGCCGAGGGGCGCGGCATTGCGGGCGGCGATGATTCCAAGCGGACCTTGCCCCGACCCTGATTTCGCACATCTGTTTCAGATCCGCGATCTCGAAGTCGGTTATCCCGGACGCGCCATCCTGCAAGGCGTCGACTTGCATCTCGACGAAGGCGAAGTCCTCGGGCTCGTGGGAGTGTCGGGAGCCGGAAAGACGACGCTTGTTCAAACGGTCCTGGGTTTGCTACCGCACGCCGAGATTCATCGCGGCGGCGTGTGGCTGGCAGGACGGGAGCTGTTGCGGATGCCGGAGCGCGAGCGCCGCAGGCAACGCGGCAAAGAGATCGCCTGGATCTCGCAGGCTGCAATGCAGTCGCTCAATCCCGTGCGCAGCATCGGCTCGCAGCTTCGCGAGGTCGCTGGCATGGACGGCGATCGCCAATCTGTCGAAGCGAGGATCTCCACCGCGCTGACGTCGGTCGGACTGTCACACGATTTGAAGAAAGCCTATCCGCACGAGCTCTCCGGCGGGATGCGGCAGCGCGTAGTGATCGCGATGGTGCTCTGCCGGAGACCGAAGGTGCTGCTGGCGGACGAGGCGACGTCGGGACTCGACAGCGATCGCGCACGCGAGATCCTCGATCTGCTGACGCGCCTCTGCCGGGAGCGAAAGATGGCACTTCTTCTGATCTCGCACGATCTGGCGCTCCTTGAGCGCCACTGCGACCGCCTGGCCATTCTCGATCGCGGCCAAATCGTCGAGAGCGGCCCTCCCTTCGCACTCCTCGCTGCTCCCAGCAGCGCCGCCGGACAGGCGCTCGCCGCAGCCGCGCGTCCGCGGCCAGGCAACCCGATCCACCGCCCGACCGATCCGACTATCGTCCTCGGCCTCTCCGCAGTCGACTTCAGCTACTCCACCGGTGCAGGGCTGAAAAACGTATCGATGCAAGTCCACGCCGGCGAATCGGTCGGCCTTGTCGGCCCGAGCGGCGCAGGAAAGACAACAGTAGCGCGCCTCGCGTTGCGGTTGCTGCGCCCGGGCCGAGGATCGGTGCAATTGATGGGGCGCGACCTGGCCGCGCTGCACGGTCGCGCACTACGCGATCACCTCCGCAAGGCACACCTCATTTTTCAGGACCCGTTCTCCGCACTCCCCTGGCATCAGCGCGTGAAAACGATCGTCGCCGAGCCCCTCCGCCTCGCCGGCGTCGATCGCGATACGCAAACAACCGCCGTCATCTCCGCCCTCGCCGAAGCCGGCCTCACCCCGCCCGAGCGCTACGCCGACCGCAACGTCGACACCCTCTCCGGAGGCGAACGCCAACGCGTAGCCCTCGCCCGCGCCCTCATCGCCCACCCCCACCTGATCATCGCCGACGAACCCACCTCGATGCTCGACGCCCCAGTGAAATGGGCCTGGCTGGAACGCCTCGACGCACTACGCAAAGAACAAGGCCTCGGCGTCCTGCTGATCACGCACGATCGCGCGCAGGCAGGCGCGTTCTGCGACCGGATCGTGACGCTCGACAATGGAAGGCTGACCGGCGGCGTCGTGGCTCGGAGCGAGTAGGCGGCTCACTGGCAACGCAGATCACGTTCAAGAGCTGTTGATCGACCCAAACTAGTATTGGCTGAAGGGCCTCGTCCTCAAGTGGGGGGTCCGTTCCAAACGACGCGAAACGGTCTCTTCGCGGCTCGAATAGACGCGCGGCTAAACACTTCAGTAGAAAAGGGTGAGTGACGGGGCGAAGGGGATACGGCTACCGCTCCTGAAGCGCCTTCCGCCAGTTGAGCACGACATTGATCGACGGCAGCCCTTGTTCCGTGCTGAGACGGAAGAGGAAGTGTTGCTTGTCGGGCGTGATGCCGCTGATCACGGGCCGGGACACCGATCCGGTCAGGCGCGGCGCGGTGTGATGTCCCGGAATATGGAAGAGCGGCGCGGGAGTGCCGGCGTTGAGCGACGCTCCGCCGCCGATCGGGACGCGCATGATCGTGTCTCCGGAGGCGTAGAACAGCTCTTTCCCGTCCGGGCTCCACATCGGGCTCTCGCCTCCGGCGTCCGAGATTTGCCACTGCTCGGGGCTGGGAGGATAGCGGCGGACGTAGACCTCGTTACGCATCGATGCGTTCGACTGATAGGCCACCCAGCGGCCGTCGGGAGAGAACGTCGGGACGCTTTCGTCGAATGGTGTGGCCACGAAGGGTTTCATCACCGGTTTCGGGCCGAGGGTCAGCGTATACAGATCGCCTGCCGCTGCCGGCGTCTGTACGAAGGTCAGGAGCGTGGTGCCGTCGGGCGAAAAGTCGTTCGGGATTTGCCACGCCTGGGACCTCAACACGGGAATGCGCTCGGCGCCGTCGAGCGACTTGGTGCAGGCTTGGCCGACGGCGTCCATTTGAAGGAAGAAGGCGATCTGCTTCGAATCGCGGCTCCAGCACGGGAAGCCGTACTGGCCAGGATGGAATGTGAAGCGCGAGAGGGTGCCATTGGAAGCATCGACGAGCCAGATGTCGTTGCCGTCGGGCGCGCTGCGCACCACGGCGACGCGCTTTCCATCGGGTGAGAGCGCAGCGTCCTCGTAGCCGCCGGCCTCGCCGATCTGGCCATCCTCGCGCCCTTTGGCGTCGACCCACACTAGACGCGTGGCGCCTTCGGGAGTGGGAAGAAAGGCGAGCGTGCCGTTCTCCGATGCGCTCACGATGCTGAGCTGCTTCGAGCTCATGTGGGCGACGTTGCCGAAGGGGAGCGGGACGGCCTCGTCGCTGACCGCGAGGCCATCGGGATCGAAGCGCTGCGACATCAGCACCACGCCGCGCGAGAAAACGATGCGGTCGGGCGGGACGAAGACGGCGTTGGAGACGTTGGTGACGATCTGCTTGTGCAGCTTGCCGTCGAGCGAGCCGGCCACGAGGTCCTCGCCGGCAACGTAGAGAAAGCGCTTGCCATCCGGCAGAAACCACGGCCAGCGGTGCCGGACCTGTTTCCTGTCAAACGAAGTGACGCGCTCGGGACGGCCGCCGCCGGCGGAGATGCGATACAGCTCGCTCGAGATCGTCGGCGCGAAGACGATCACGCCGTCGCGATTCCACGTGCCGCCGCGGCCGGACGCGGCGTCGCAGAGCGTCACGGTCGTGCCGCCTTTGGCGTCGATGCGGTGCAGTTTTTGGCCGGCGAAGAAGCCGAGCTGGCTGCTATCAGGCGACCAGAACGGATACGACGCGTCGTCGGTACCGGCGAGCGCCGTGATTTTCGTCGTGCCCAGGTTGCGGATGTACAGCGACTGCTTTCTCTGAATGTCGTCTGCCACGAACGCGATCATCGTCCCGTCGGGCGAGATGGCCACTCCTTTGGTGTCGAAGGGGAGCAGCGCCAGGTTCGGCGGTATCTCGACGGCGAACTGGACGAGGTCGCCCGTGCGCGGCGTGCGCTTCATCATGTTCACGCTGACCGTGATCGCCGCGGCGACGGCAGCGGCGGCGACGATCCACGCGGCGCGCTCGCGCCAGGCGCGGCGGCGTGCGACGGGGGCCGGCACGCCCGCCGCGGAGCTGCTCTCGGCGATTGAGCGCAGCTCGAGCATGACGTCGTGCGCGGTCTGCCATCGGTCGTCGGAATCCTTGGCCAGGCAGGCTTGCACCATGCGGTCGAGCGCGGGCGGCGTCATGGGACGAAGCTGTGTGATCGGCGGCGGCTGCGTGCCGAGGATGGAGGCGATCAAGCTGGCGCGGCTTTTCCCTTCGAAGGCGCGTCGGCCGGTGGCCATTTCATAGAGCACGGCGCCGAAAGAGAAGATGTCCGTGCGCGCGTCGGCGTTCGCGCCCTCGAGCTGCTCCGGCGCCATGTATTGAAATGTCCCGACGATCGTTCCTTCGGAGGTGAGGGCCTTGGCAACGGTGGCGTCGGTCTGCGCGCCGCCAAGCGGGCTCTCTTTGGCCAGCCCGAAGTCGAGCAGTTTCGCTCCCGACTTCGTCAGCATGATGTTGGCGGGCTTGAGGTCGCGGTGGACGATGCCGCGGCGGTGGGCCTTGTCGAGCGCGTCGGCGATCTCGATGCCGGTGCGCAGGATCTGCTCGATCGGGATGGGTCCTCGGGCGATGCGGTCCGCGAGATTCTCGCCTTCGAGCAGCTCCATGACCAGGTAGTTGTCGCCGACGTCGTAGAGCGCACAGATGTTCGGGTGGTTCAGCGAGGAGATGGTCTTGGCCTCGCGCTCGAAGCGCGCGCGCAGGTCGGCGCGATGCGCGAGCTCCGCCGGAAGGACTTTGACGGCCACGCTGCGGTCGAGGCGAGTATCGCGCGCGCGATAGACCTCGCCCATCCCGCCCGCACCGAGCGGCGCAATAACCTCGTATGGACCGAGGCGCGTTCCTGGGGTAATTGGCACCGAGGGGCCAGAATACACTACACATTCGGCGCGACGGGATACGTAAGCGATGGAAGGAATTGGTGGAGTTGATCGGGATCGAACCGACGACCTCCTGAGTGCTATTTCCCGTTGGGAGGCGCGTTTCGCACCGTTTTCTGTCTTGCGTCAACTCACCGGCCGAGAGGAGTTGAGGCCCATTGCGCGCGCCATCGAGCACGCAGACGCGGCTCGTCGCGACTCATCTGCTGGTCGGTTGGCACTCGAGCGTAGAGTCGATGCGGATGTCCAAGGCTACGTTGCGACTAGCGCACCGCTAGCGATCAATCATCTTCTGCGCACTTTCGCCGGTCGATGAATGAAAGTCGGTCTGAAGTACGCATTTGAGATTTCGGATGTGGGCGGGACTACTTGCCCGATTGGGACTTCCTCTCATTCGCGGGCACATGCCTTCGGCTCCTCGTTACGGGCTTCGTGGTGTTGGCTCCCTCAAACAAATGCCGAATGCCGTGTTCCAACAGTTCGACAGCCTTCTCCAAAGCGCCGAGTTGTGCAACCCGCACGATCGCGACGGACAAGGGCAACTCAAATGAGGGGGGGCGCAACACTTCAACGGTGCCTATGAATTCTTTCCTGGCAATAAAGCGAGCCGGCAGCAGCCCGACTCCATATCCCGACTGAATGAGTGCCAGGTGCAAATGTACGTTGTGGTGGATTTCGGCTGCAATCATGGGGGAGACGCCGGCACGCTCCATCTGATCGATGAGGCTCGCCCGAAGCAAGCACCCGGGCGGATTGAGCACCCAAGGTGCTCTGCCCAAACTCTCCCAATCGCCGCTCACGTTGCCTGCGGCGCCTTGAACGATCTCCATATGGTCGCCAGCGATGATATTTGTCAAAAGAGGCGGAGGCGCGGTTTTACCTTCGGGCAAAAACACGGCAGCAACGTCGAGTTCACCGGCAAGCAGCCGGTTGAACAATTCACCCGTGAGTCCGCTCAACAGCCGCAGTTGGACCTTGGGGTAGTTTTCAGTCAGCGCCCGAATGGGTTCGATCAGCGTCCCCTCGGCCAGGGCATGCGCGAGCCCGATGCGCAAGAGGCCGTGAGGTTCGGCGCCGGGCGACGCAAGAGATCTCAGCGCCTCCGTCCGCTGCAACATATCTCGCGCTCGCTCGAGCACCCTGGAGCCCAGCGAGTTCAGGCGCGGCGGCTTCGTTGAGCGGTCGAGTAACTCAGCCCCCAATTCAGCCTCCAGCCTTTGCAGTTGCCGGGTAATAGCCGACGGTGTCCGGAATAGACGATCAGCTGCGCCGGCAATGGACCCAGCCTGGGCAAACTCTACGAGCGCGTGTAAATCGTCGAGCACGGGATCCTCCTACGTAACTCCCCAAACCTCGTCCAAACGATACCAAGATCGTGCGAAAACCGCAACATCATCATGAGAATAATGAATTTGCGGAATGGTCGGTCCTCCGCTACCCTCGCTGAGCAGAGGCAATGGAGGTAGCGTGAACAGATTAGCTCGTAGAGTGGTGGCCGTTGCCGGCATGGTGGTGCTCGGGCTGACCGCAACGCTGGCCACCGCACAAACGCATCCGGCGAATTACACCCTCGACGATGTGATGCAGGCGCCGTTTGCGTGGGACATGGTGGCCGCGCCAACGGGCACAGCCGTCGCGTGGGTGTTCAACGTGAAGGGCTGCAGCAATATCTGGGTGGCAGACCCTCACGGCGCGAAAGCGCGCCAGATCACACCGTACACACGGGACGACGGTTTCGATATCGGGGAACTCGCCTGGTCGCCGGATACGAAGTCGATCGCCTTCACACGCGGCCAGAGTCTCGAGGACGAGACTCCGTCCAACGTTAATAACTCCCCGCAAGGCCCCATGCCCAGTGAAGTATGGATGGTTGCCACGGCCGGCGGCGTGCCGCATAAGGTCGGCGCGGGAGACTCCCCCAGCTTCTCGCCCGATGGCAGCCGGCTGCTGTTTGTCGACAAGAAAAGAATTCTGACCGTGGCCGCGAGCGGCGATGGCGACGCGCGGCCTTTGCTCATCGATCAGGGGAAAGTGGACTCGCTGACTTGGGCGCCGGGCAGCAAGCGCCTGGCGTTCGTGAGCCATCGAGGTAGCCACTCGCTGATCGGTGTCTACGATTTCGTTGACCAGACCATCGTCTGGTTGAGTCCGAGTCTTGACTACGACAGCTCGCCCGCGTTTTCGCCGGACGGCGCGCGGATCGCCTTCATTCATGTACCTGCTGAGAAAACCCCCGATTTTTTCTCCCGGCGCAGCGGACGGCCGTGGTCGATCTGGACGGCGGACGTGAAAACCGGCCAGGGGCGACGTGTCTGGATTGCCGACGCCGGACCCGGAAGCGTATTCCGTCCGACGATCTCGACGAATAACGACACTCCCTCGGCGACGAACCTGTTCTGGACCAATCTTGACGATCTCGTGTTCCCCTGGGAGAAAAGCGGCTGGCAGCATCTGTATGCCGTCCCGGTGCGAGGCGGGGCGGCCCGCGCACTCACGGCGGGAAAGTTCGAGGTTACACATGTCGTCTTCAGCCAGGACCGCAAGCGCTTGGCCTATTCCTCCACTCAGGGTGACCCTGACAGGATGCATATCTGGACGGTCGATGCCGAGCATGGTTCGGCGGTGCGCGCCGCCCCCCAGAGCCACGCCATCGAAGACTTTCCGCAGATTGGCGCCGACGGCGCTCTCTTCGCAGTGCAGAGCGACGGCAATCAACCGGTGCATCCGGTCGCGTTGAGTGCGGGGGGGCAATGGCGGCGGCTCGTTCCGGAAGCCATTCCCTCCTCTTTCCCGAGTTCCAACCTCGTCATGCCCCAGGCCGTGACCTTTACGGCGAAGGATGGCCAGGAAACGCACGCGCAACTGTTCCTGCCACGCGAGGCCAGCTCCAAGCCGCACCCGGCGATTCTGTTCTTCCACGGGGGCCCTCAGAGGCAGATGCTGCTGGGGTTCGATCCCAAGCGCACGTATAGCTGGATCTACGCATTCAATCAGTACCTCGTCGCCGAGGGCTACGTTGTGCTGTCGGTGAACTATCGCGGCGGTACCGGCTATGGCCTTGACTACAGAGAGGCCGAGAACCTCGGCCCCGGCGGCGCCAGCGAGCTCAATGACCTTCTCGGCGCCATCACCTATTTGCGAGGCCGAGGGGACGTCGACTCCCATCGATTGGGCATCTGGGGGGGAAGCTATGGGGGATTCATGACGGCCCTCGGTCTCGCGCGCGCCTCAGATAGACTCGCGGCCGGTGTCGATTATTCGGGCATCCATAACTGGTCGACGCTCCTCTATTCGCTCGGCGAGCCAATCGATGGAGGCGACGCGAACCGCCGGGCGGTGGAGTCCTCCCCGATCGCGACCATCAACCAGTGGCACTCACCCGTGCTGCTTGTGCAGGCGGACGACGACCGCGTTGTACCCTCCCAGCAAGCCACCGAACTCATCGAAGGCTTGCGGTCGCACAACATCGACCATGACGTCATCATGATTCCGAACGAGATTCATGACATGGCACGCTACTCATCGTGGATGATGCTGTTCAATGCGGCGGATGCGTATTTCGATCGGCAACTAAACAAGCGGAGCGCGTCGGACGGCGCGCTCGACGGAAGTGCCATGGCGCAGGCGCCGGATGCCAGATGTGCGTTGCCCTCAGAGCCCGAGGGCATTCCGGCGGCGCTCGATGCGGCAATCACCGGGCCCGCGGACAAGGATCGAGCCTGCATGAAGGGCCTGTTCATACTCGAAGCGCGACTGATGCTCGTTTCACTGGGCATCAACGGAGCCCCTACCTACAGGATCGAGACCTTGAACGATTGGATCGCCCGCGTCAAGACGCGTGGCCACGTCCAGCTGGAAGAAAAGCACCTGACGTTTCGCATTGAGCGCTACGCCAATATCGCGCACTTATGGAGTCCCTACATTCTGCAAAGCGATGGCTCGCTGGTTGCGCGAGGCATCAACAGCATTCAAGCGATCAAACAAGCAGGCGGATGGCGAGTTACGGGCATCATGGTGCAGGCCGAGTCGGTCACCGCGCCCTCGCAGCATTAATGCGCAAAAGGAAGCATTATCGTGAAAATAATGAACTTGTGGAATGTTGCTTGTCCCGCTACGCTACAGCAGCTACAGGAGATGCCATGAGCAAGACCGCAATTACCTCGCCTGAACTCGCGCCGCCGGTCGGCCCATTTTCACAGGCGATCAAAGTCGATGGTTTCCTCTTCCTCAGCGGACAGGTCGCCCAAGACCCGGCCACTGGCAAGGTGGTCGAGGGGGGCATTGTGCCCGAGACCGAGCGCGTCTTCCAAAACCTATCGGCCGTTCTGAAGGCGGCGAGTAAGAGTTTTGATGATGTCGTGCGCGCCGGTGTGTTTCTCACGAACATGACTGACTTCGCCGCGATGAATGGCATCTACGCAAAATATTTCAGTCAGCCCTTTCCTGCCCGCACGACGATCGCGGTTGCCGCGCTGCCACTTGGGGCCAGCGTCGAGATCGATCTCGTTGTCAAGGCCTGAGAGGGCAATAGCGTTCCATAAGCCGTCATCATTTCAGGAGGAACCATGCCTTTAGTCCGCATCGATCTACTCGAGGGAAAATCAGAACAGTACCGTGCTGAAGTCGGCGATATCCTTTACCAGACCCTCGTGGATGTTCTCAATGTTCCGGAACATGACCGCTTTCAGGTAATCACGGAGCACGCGAAGGCGAACCTGCCATTCGATCGAGAGTATCTCGGCATACATCGGTCGGAAGATTGCATCGTCTTTCAGATCACACTGAATAGCGGCCGTTCCACTGAGTTGAAGCAACGCTTCTACCAAGCACTGGCCGACCGTCTCCACGAAGGAGTAAAGATTCGCAAGGAAGATGTCCTCATCAACTTCGTTGAAGTTCCGAAGGAAAATTGGTCCTTCGGTAACGGCGAGGCCCAGTACGTTACACCTCCGCAGTAGATCGACGATGCAAATGCTGATCGTGGGCATCGGCGCGTTGGGTGGAACAATCGCCGCGCGCGCCCTCCGCGCCGGATTGCCCGTCCGGCTTGCTGCTCGCAATACCGAATCCGCGAAGGTGCTACGCAGATCGGGCCTGCGAGTGTCCGGCATCGGAGGAGAGGTGGTGGCAGACACGATCGACGTTGCCGCCCTCGAGGACTACGGGAAGGGAAAGCAATTTGACCTGATCCTGCTTGCCACCAAGGCGCAGCACGCGCTGGAGGTCGCGCCCGAGGTGGTGGACCTGCTCACCCCAAAAGGGGTCATCTTGCCTATACAGAATGGCGGAGTGGCCAGGGTACTCGCGGATCGTCTTGGCGAAGATAAGGTCCTTGGTGGATTTTCAAATCTTGGTGCCACGATGGTAGAACCCGGCGTCTATGAGCAGAAGAATGCAGGGCATTTACTGATCGGCGAACTTGCTGGTGGTACCAGTGAGCGTACCGAACGGGTTGCGCGCGTCGTGCGTCGAGCGGTTGAGGTCAAGATATCTGCAAACATGATCGGCGCCATCTGGTCGAAGCTCCTGATTAATTGTTCGGTTACAACTCTCGGAGCGCTTTGTTCGCAGACTATGCGTCAGTACATGGCGACGGAGGCCGGCAAAGAGGTCTTCCGGCGGACCTACGAGGAGACGTTGTCCGTGGCGCTTTACATAGGCACTCGGCTGGAACGTCTGGCCGTCGACCCGATTCCGCCCGGACGGTCGAACAATTCTGGCGCGGGGGAGGGCTATGACTCGTGGGTCAAGGCCGTGATCGATTTCTACGGAGACGTCAAACCCTCCATGCTCCAGGACCTCGAGCGCGGCCGTAAGACCGAGATCGATTTCATCAACGGCTACGTGGTGGCGTCGGGCAATGCGGCCGGACTGCAGGTACCTATGAATGCGGCAATTACCGAACTTGTACACCAGATCGAACGTGGAGTTCTCCAGCCGACACGAGAACGGCTGAACGAGCTAGCTGATCAAACCTTCTGACGGGAGTAGTGACGAAAAGGAGTTCCAGATGATGAAGATTCTGACGAAGTACGGAGTGTGCGCGCTTGCAGTTGCTCTGATGGTGCCGTTGGCGCAGGCGCAGTCGGTAGGAATACAGGCTGCCTTTGCAAAAGATGCCGGAACGCTTTCCGACAAATTCGCCGGGCTGGCGCGCGTTATGTCGGGCAAGTACGACTGGAAACCCGGGCAGGGCGTTCGCGCCGTCGGCGACGTGTTCAACCTGATCGTTGTGGAGAACCGCATGCTCGCCGGCGTGCTGTCGGGCGCGCCGAATACCGGGGCAAAGCCCGCGCCCATCACTGATCCGGAGAAATTGCAGGAAGCCCTGAAGAATTCTTACATCGATCTGCAAAAAGCGATTACGGGACTTTCTGACAACGACCTGCAGGCGCCGGTGAAACTGTTCGGAAGAGACATGACGAAGCAGGGCGCGCTGATGCTGATTCTCGCAGATCAACACGAGCATCTGGGGCAATCGATCGCGTACGCGCGCAGCAACGGCGTGGTCCCGCCCTGGTCTAAGTAGGATCAGACTATTGCTAGTCGGGTAGATACATCACAAAGGGGTGTAGAGCAAATGACTAAGACCATGATCTTATCCATGTATCTCGCAGTTTCCACACTGTCGCTTAATGCGCGTGCCCAGGATGCGCGGCAGTACAGGGAGGGCCCGGTCACTCTCGTTCAGGAAATAGCGGTGGAGTACGGGCATTTCGAAGAGTACATCGATTGGCTAAATTCAACATGGAAGCCAACCATGGAAGCCACGAAGAAAGCCGGGATAATCATCGATTACAAGGTTTTCAGCGCCACTCCCCAATCACCGGATCACCCCAGTATCATTCTATGGATCACTTATCAAAACATGGCGGCTTTAGATAGAAGTGTCGAGGAAGAAGAAGTCGCCAAGAAAGTAATCTGTAGCACCGAATGTCAGAACAAGGCCAGAGTGGGTCGGAATGAATACAGAAAGGTTCTGCGCAGAGAATATATCCGAGAACTTATTTTGAAGTGAAATTGTGATCCATCATCGAAGGCGGCGAGGAATCGCGCGTGCTCTTCGGCATTCACCGACGCTGCGAGGTCGGTGCGGAAGATGAGGTTCTTCAGGTCCTTGCACCGGCCGGAATGCAAGGACCCCATACTGCGGAGCGTCGTCTTCAAAGCGGCGCGAAACGATCTCTTCCCGACGCAAATCAGGCGCGCGATTTGACACTTGGGCCGAAAGGCGTTTTTTGGTGGACGGAGGGGGTACGGCTAGGTCGTTTTGCGGAAATGGGTTCGAGTTGGTCGGGCAGGGGGGATTTGAACCCCCGACCACCTGAACCCCATTCAGGTACGCTACCAGGCTGCGCTACTGCCCGACTCGGGTGCATCCTAACACGTGCCGGGAGGGGGAATTCCGAGAGCCTGCCGCGAGAAGTTACAGCCCCGCCGCCCAGAGGATCAGGTACTTGGTGATCTCGATGTTCTTGGCGTTGGGGGTGATGACGATCTCTTCGATCTCGCGGGCTTTGGCTTCCAGTTCCTCGCGGATGACCTGGAGCTCTCTATCCCAGGATCGTTGGATCTGGCGGATTTTGGAGAGGTAGTCGTCTTCGCGGAGGGAGTGGGGCGATTCGTCGACGGCGGCGGGTTTACCGCTGGTGATGTTGTAGATCGTCTGGCCCCAGGCGACATTGACCTCGGGACCGCGCTCGCTTTCGGTCGTTTCGTCGCTGGCTTCGCGTTCGCGCTGATCGCGCTCGGAGAGCTCCTTCACCTGGTCGATGCGGCGGCGGAAGGTGCTTTCCAGTTTTTCTTGCTGGAGATCGATGCGGAGTCTTGCCTCATCCCTGCAACGCGCCAGGAAGGCGGAACGCCCTTCGTCCTGCTGCGAGTAGAGATCGAACTCGGGATTGTGAAGGAGGGTCAGCTTGGCCGTGCCGCTCACGTAGTCGCGGAACGCGTCCTCCGACAGGAGCGCTCCCTGCATGAGCATCTCCGGCTTCAGATCGTCATCGACGCGGTGGTTGGGATCGGGTACCGCGCGGATGTCGAGTTTTTCCGGCTCGATCGTTCGCGCCTCGGACCACCGAACTGTGCCGTCGCTGGCGTGCATCGGCGCGACGAAGCTCTTGACGATGTCGACGTGCAAGCCGCTTCGCGGTTCGCTCTGCGTGATGATCGCTTCCGCGAGCAGGTGCGGTTTGTACGCGCCGCTGCCGCCGAATACGTAGAGCTGTTCGAGCGATGGGGAGCTGCGCATCTTGAAGCGCGGCCGCGCTTTCGGAAGGTCGTCGCTGCGCTCGATGATCAGGCCGTGCACGACCGGATGGGCGTCGATGACCTGGCCGGGAACGTGCGCCAGCGCCTCGCGCACCGATTCGCGGCGCTCAGGCGGCATCAGGAAGACGATGCAACCACCGCCGCCGGCGCCGCAGACTTTCCCTGACCACGCGCCGGCTCCGACCGCTGCTGCGATCGCGGACTCGATCTCCGGCGTCGAGATCCCTTCGATCAGCGCTTTCCGGTTCGCCCATTCGTGCCCGAGGGCGACGCCGGCTGCTTCCATGTCGCCGCTCTCGAGGGCCTTCTCCATCTCGATGGCGCTCTCGGCGATGCGGTCGAGGCCTTTGTGAATCTTCTTCTTGCCTTCGATCTGGCGTTTGTAGATGTCCCAGTTGTTCGTGCCGGAGAAATGCGCGACACCGGTGTAGTGCAGGAGCATGTGCTCCGCCAGCCGTTCCACAGGCAGCGCGATCGGATGCCGCAGGACGGCGCCCGGGTTGAGGTGGATGGCCATGAGGCCGCCGTAGACCGGCGGGTAGTAATCCTGAATGCCGGCCGGCACGCCGAGAAGGCGCGTTTCGAGATCGCGGACGAGAGCGATCAGATCGTCGCCCTCAATCGGCGCACCGGCGAGCTCGGAGAGCGCGCGGACGAGCGTGATCGTCAGCGCGGAAGAGCCGCCGAGGCCGGAGCCTCGCGGGGCGTCGGTGCGGGTGGTGATGCGGATTCCGGTGAGGTGAAAGTGTTCGAGGGCGCGATGGATCAGCGCCGCTTTCTGATCGGCAGCCAGCTCGTGGATCGATTGGTAGCGCTGCTCGTAATGCTGATCCGTCAGATGAATGTCGATCGCGCTATCGCCGGTCTCTTCAACCTCGGATTCTGCGTGGTACGAGATGGCGACGTTGACGGTGCGCGAGCCGGGATGAAAGAGGTAGAGCGGCCAGAGATCGAGGGTACCGCCAGCGAGATCGGCGCGCACCGGCGCGCGGACAATGACCTTTTTCATGGGGTGGGCGTTCGTTGATCCGTGCGACTGCTAGAAAAGTGCCCGCCGCTTCGCCGCGAAGGCGATGAGTTGCTGTGCCGGAGTGTCCAGCTTGGGACTCAGAGCAGCAACGCTGGTGCGAAAGGCGCCGAGGGAGTCGCCGCGAAGCGGATCGGATGTGATCGATTTAAGCTGCAGAGGATTGAGCCACGTACCGTTGTCGGACACGCGGTAGTCGAGATGCGGTCCGGTGGCGAGGCCGGTAGCGCCGACGTAGCCGATCACCTCGCCCTGGCTCACGCTCTTGCCCGGCTTGATTCCTTTTGCGAAGCGCGAAAGGTGGAGGTACGACGTCTCGATCCTCGCGCTGTGACGGATACGAACGTAGTTGCCCTCACCGTGGTTGTACGTGGCGGACATCACCACGCCGTCAGCGGTCGTCATCACCGGCGTCCCGACCGGAGCGCCGTAGTCGACGCCATGATGCGGCCGGAAGATGTGCAGCAGAGGATGGTAGCGGCTCTTCGAGAAGCCTGAGGTGATGCGGCTGAACTGCAGCGGCGCGCGAAGGAATTGCTTGCGAAGCGGACTGCCGTTGCGGGCGTAGTAACCGGCGCGGCCGTCGGGGGTCTGGCAGCGGAAGGCTTCGTACGTTTTTCCCTCGTACGAGAAGCGTGCCGCGACGATCGGGCCGTATCCCACGAGATCAGAGCCTGCATAGCGCTTGTTGACCACGACGCTGAACGAGTCGCCCTTCTGCAGAGCGAAGAAGTCGATGTCCCATTGGAAGACGTCGGCCAGCTCGGAAACGAGACCGGGCCCTTCGCCGGCGCCGCGAACGGCATCCCACAGCGATGAGTCGATGGCGGCGGAGACGGTGGTTTCGACCTCACGCTGCTGCGCCTGCCGAGGTGTGATCGCGAATCCCGAGGCGTTGCGGACCGCATCGATCTCACCCCAGCCGGTGACTTTCATCTCGACGCTGTCCACGCTGCCGCGAGTGTCGTAGTGAAATCGGAGGAGGTGGCCGGGACGGAGGCGGCGGAGGTCGATGGTTTTGCCGAACTCGGAATTGAGCGCGCCGACGTCGGCACGGCCAAGTCCGCCGGCGAGGAGGACGGATTCCAGCGTGTCGCCGTCTTCGACGGTCAGGACCACGGAGTGCTCGGGAAGCGAGGCCGCCGTTGGGGCGGTCAGATCGGCATAGCGGAGAGGGGGAACGGCAATCATTGCCGCGCTGTTCACGATCGGCGGCTGGGTGAGCGCACCATCGGTGGTGACGGCAGCGAGAACGAAGGGGATCGCCAGAGGCAAAGCGATCGCGGCGTACACTCGGGGCCGGTGAGCGAAACGTCGCACGACCTCAGCGATAGAAAACGATCTTTTCATCGATCTTGAACCGGTTCCGCGGACGAACTGACCGGATCGTACCATGCACGCCCTCCCGACCGCCCGAAGTGATTGGAGACAGAGACCAGGGATCAGAGACTAGAGATCAGGGGTTTACCTGAGACTGGAGTTCAGAGACTAGAGATCAGGGATTACCGAGACTAGAGATCAGAGATAGACATCAGGGTTAAGAGAGAAAGTCACTGCTGTCCACTCGGCTCCATCGACAGCGTCTGCATCGGCGATTTCTGTGTATCGTCCTGGACCGGTCCGGCCTTGTGGTAGGTCAGAGGAACGACGAACGTGGCTAGCGACACCTTTGCGGTCGGTTGAATCGACGTCACGACCAGTTCGCTGGTCTGGGTCACCGTCCGGTTGATGTGCAACTGCGAGTCGGCGTTGGCGGCGGCTCGGTTGTTGATCGTCGTGACGCTAACGACCTGTCTGAGCGCAAACCCTTTGATGTTCGTGTTTTCCGCCGAGACAATCGCGTCGAGGTCGGGGTTTCCGGTGTGCAAAGCCCCGCTGGCGAGGAACGTGTCGCCGAGGTCGCCGAAGGCGGTGGTCGTCCATTTGTCGATGGTCGTCTTCACGCTCTGCGTGAGCGGAAGAGTGCCGAAATTGACGGTTATGTCGTAACTCATGACCAGGCGGTAGTGCTCGGTCGGAAACCCGGCGATCGTGGTCTGGTCAGGCATCTTGGTGAGATCAGTCTTCTTGTTGGCGATGGTGATCTTGCGGGCGCCGATGGAGCTGGCGACGCTGGCGGCATTGACCTCCACGTAGGACTTCCGCGAGGGATCGACGAAGGTCATGGTTCGCGAGCCATTGGTGGCAATGATGTACGTGCCGATCGGGTAGGCGTTGCCGGAGACAAACTCCACGCGGGAGCGGTCGCCGTCGAGGATGGCACGCCCGGCGCAATCGCTGGAAGGGATCGATTCGAGGTCCGAGGAGGTCGTTTGCCGGAACTCGTACTCGATGGCGGCGGAAGCAGACGGGGCACTTGCGGCGGTGAGCACGACGGTGAACAGGATGGCAATTGCCTGCAAGTTCTTTTTCATCAATAACCTCAGTTTTCACTGAGTATAACTCGCATCGCCTGAAATACGACTTTCGGGCGGGGCGTTGGGGCAGCCCATGTTGATCAGGAAGTTTTTCGCGGTCACCCTCTGCGTGTCAGCTCTGGCCTTCCCAGCCGCGGCGGCGCGCCGGGCGGCGGCTACCGACTCGCTCGACGAAGTCATTCGTAAGGTTCAGCTCGCGCAGTCGAACACGAACACGCTTCAGGCGGATTTTCGCCAGGAAAAGACCCTCGCACTTCTCTCCAACACCGAGGTCTCGACCGGGCGGTTCGTTTATTCGAAGCCGAACAACGTTCTCTGGACCTACGACGCGCCGAAGCGGGTGACCATGCTCATCGCCAACGGCACGCTCACGACCTACTATCCCGACCTTCGCAAAGCCGAGCGGATCGAAGTGAAGCAGTACCAGGACCGCATTTTCAAGTACATGGGAGCGAGCGGCGCGATCGATGAGCTGGGCGCCTGGTTCAACTTCACGTTCACGAACACTTCCGACAAGCCCTACTTCGTCCTCGACCTCGACCCGAAGAGCAAGACGGTCGCGAAGCGCGTGCGCCACCTCCGAATCTACATCGACCGGAAGACCTTCCTCACGACCCAGTTCGAGTACACCGAAGGCGACGGGGACAAGACGCGCTACGAGTTCACGAACGTGAAGGTCAATGCCCCGATTGAGTCGAGCCGCTTTTCACTCCAGCTGCCGAGCAGCGTGCGGGTGGAATCGATGAAACTGCAGTAATTGCGCTGCGCGCGTTGTCGGTTGTCGGTTGGTTGCGCTTCGCGCGTTGAATCTGCCTTGCGCGCCGAGGGAACACTCTTCCTCATCGAGTCGTAGTCGATTGTCCTCAAAAGGAGGCACCTCGATGGTGAGTTTGGAGGGGTCGTTTTAGGATTCGGGGGGGTAGCGATCTCAAAAAAGGAGATCGCGATCTCGAGAAAAGAGATCGATCTGTGATTCGGAGGGGTCGTTTTAAGATTGGGAGGGGTCGTTTTAAGATTCGGGGGGGTAGCGATCTCAAAAAAGGAGATCGCGATCTCGAGAAAAGAGATCGATCTGCGATTCGGAGGGGTCGTTTTAAGATTGAGAGGGGTTGCGATCTCAAAAAGGGAGATCGCTATCTCGCCGAAGGAGATCGAGATCTCGTGAAAGGAGATAGGGATCTCGTGAAAGGAGATCGGCATCTCCTGAAAGGAGATCGGCATCTCCTGAAAAGAGATAGGGATCTCGTGAAAAGAGATCGGCATCTCCTGAAAGGAGATCGGGATCTCGTGGGAAGAGATTGGGATCTCGTGGGGAGAGATCGGGATCTCGCCGAAGGACATTGCGACCTCGCCGAAGCAGATCGCCACTTCGCGGTTTGAGATTGCGACCTCGGGGAATCAGATCGCTACCTCGGCCCGCGGCCAGCACCTTCAGCGGTTCTTTGCGCGCAGGGCGGCGGGGCTTCCGGGAACAATTGACGTTGACCTTGGGGCCGGAAGCGCAGATAACGCTCCCCGCGCAATGCAAAGACTCACATTTCAGCTCCTTGCCCGCGACGGGGCGGCCCGGCGCGGTGAGATCGTCACGCGGCACGGCACCATCCAAACCCCGGTGTTCATGCCGGTGGGGACGCTGGCCTCGGTCAAGTCGCTGACGACGGACCAACTCCGCCAGCTCGGGCCGGAGATCATCCTCAACAACACCTATCACCTGATGCTGCGGCCGGGCGTCGACATGCTCGAACAGCTCGGCGGCGTGCATCGCTTCATGAACTGGGACCGGGCCGTTCTCTCCGACTCTGGCGGTTTTCAGGTTTTCTCTCTCTCCTCCATCCGCAAGGTTCGCGAGGAAGGCGTCGAGTTCCGGAGTCACATCGACGGCTCGGCGCACTTCCTTTCGCCTGAGACGTCGATCGATATCCAGCAGCGGATGGGCGTCGACATCGCCATGGCCTTCGACGAGTGTCCCGCGTACGGACTCTCGCATGCCGAGGTGGAGAGGTCGATGGAGATGACGCATCGGTGGGCAAGGCGCTCGCTGGCGGCGCGCACCGGCGAATCAGCCCTCTTCGGCATCGTCCAGGGCGGCATCCATCCCGACCTCCGCAAGCGAAGCGCGGAAGAGATCGGATCGATCGAGTTCGACGGCGTGGCCATCGGCGGAGTCTCCGTCGGCGAGCCGAAGGAAGAGATGCTCAACGTCATGCGCGGCACCGCGCCGCTGCTGCCCGCGGACAAGCCGCGCTACCTGATGGGAGTGGGAACGCCCGAGGATCTCCTCGACGGCGTGGCCGCGGGCATCGACATGTTCGATTGCGTGATGCCGACCCGAAACGCGCGCAACGGCTCGCTTTTCACGAGCCTGGGCAAGGTCGCGATCAAGAACGCACGGTACGCCACCGACCAGCGGCCGCTCGATCCTAACTGCTCCTGCATGACCTGCCGGACGGTCTCCCGCGCCTACCTGCGGCACCTCTACGTGAACGGCGAAATCGCGGCAATGGTCTATAACACCGTCCACAATGTTTCGTTTTACCTTGACTTGATGCGAGGTATTCGGCACTCTATCGCGTCCAACTCTTTGCAGGCTTTTCGCGATGCGTTCCTCTCGCGGGTCGTGAGCGGCGAAGTAGACGCCTGATCGACAGAGAGCCCCCGAGCGAAAAACAGAGAAAAAACGATATGACAGCGATTGCTTTGCTTCTCCAGGCCGGTTCCGGCGGAACGGCCTCCTTTCTCATCAACATCCTGCCGATTGCGGCAATCTTTCTTGTTTTCTACTTCCTCGTCATCGCCCCTGCGAACAAGCAGCGGCGGAAGACGGCGGAAATGCTGAGTACGCTCAAAAAGGGTGATCGCGTCCTTACATCGGGCGGGATTTACGGGACGATTCAGGCTGTTGAGCCCGAAGTTGTCTACCTGAAGATCGCCGAGAATGTGAAGGTCAAGGTTGCACGTTCAGCGATCACCGGAATCACCACGGGCGATGCGGCCGAGTGACCGCCCCCTATCTTCCTGGAGGAAATCTTGACTAGAGGTCTGTTGTGGAAAGTCATCCTGATCCTCGTTGTCCTCGTCGGCTTCGCCGCCGCGACGATACCGACCCAAGACAACCCTGAGCCGATCCGACGCGGTCTCGACCTGAAGGGCGGTACGCATCTGGTCATGCGCGTCAACGTCGGCGACGCCGTTCGCCTCGAGACCGACCAGGCCTCGGAGATGCTGAAGGCGCAGGCAAAGAAAACCAATCTGCCGATTCCGGTGACACGCCGCGTGAACGACACGACGTTCGTGGCCACACTCCCGGCCGATACGCCGGTCACTCCGTACGAGACGATCGCCAAAGACTTCCTCGGCTCCTTCGACACCGGCCGCACACCGGAAGGGTTGATGCAGTTCAAGATGAAGACGGCGTCGCAGACGGCCATCGAGCGCGATACGGTCGCCCACACCGTCGAGACGATCGACAATCGCGTCAACGCCCTCGGCGTCACCGAGCCCTACATCGCACCCGAGAGCGGCTATCGCATCGTCATTCAGTTGCCCGGCGTCGACGACCCGGCCCGCGTGAAAGACATCATCAAGACGACGGCCCAACTGCAGTTCCGCCTCGTCGAAGGCAATCCCGGCTCCGATGCTGCAGCGGCCCTGGCCAGCGTTCCCGACAACATGAAGACGGAAGTCGACGTGATGCCGGGCACGAAGGAAGACGCGTTGGGCCGCGCGGCGGGCATCGAGTACTACGCGGTTCGCAAGACCGTTCCCGTCACCGGCACCGATCTCAAGAACGCACGCGTACAGAAAGGCCAGCTCGGACAGCCGAACGTCGGCTTCTCGCTCACGCCTGATGGCGCGCGCAAGTTCGGTGACCTCACCGGCGCCAACGTCCATCGCCGGCTGGCCATCGTCCTGGACAACAAAGTCGTATCCGCGCCGGTCATCAACAGCCAGATCACCGACTCCGGCGTCATCGAAGGAAGCTTCACGGCGCAGCAGGCCGCCGATCTCTCTCTCGTCCTCCGCAGCGGATCGCTGCCGGCATCATTGACGACTCTCGAAGAGCGGACGGTCGGACCGTCGCTCGGACGCGACTCGATCCGCCAGGGCATCCTGGCGTCGATCATCGGCTTCATCGCTCTGGTCCTCTCCGTGCTGCTCTACTACAAGGGCGCCGGAATCAACGCGGTGCTCGCTCTGCTGCTGAATCTCGTCATCCTGCTCGGCATGATGGCGATCTTCCACGCCACGCTGACCCTGCCTGGAATCGCCGGCATCATTCTGACGCTGGGCATGGCCATCGACTCCAACGTCCTCGTGTTCGAGCGTATCCGCGAAGAGCTGCGCGACGGCAAGACCGTACGCGCCGCGATCGAGAACGGCTTCTCGCGCGCGTTCGGCACCATCATCGACACCCACATGACGACGATCATCTCGGCGTTGTTCCTGTTCCAGTTCGGAACGGGTCCGATCAAGGGATTCGCCGTCACACTTCTCATCGGTCTGTTCGCGTCGGTCTTCACCGCGTTCTTCGTGTCGCGCGTGATCTTCGACGTCATGTACAAAGCGCAGAATCGCCCGACCGAGATCAGCATCTAGGCCAGGCGAGGAGAGATACCCATGCAGATATTCGTCAATTCCAAATATGACTTCGTACGCTGGCGCTTCATGGCGGTCAGCTTTTCCGTGCTCTTCATGCTCGTCGGTCTGGCCATGTTCTTCAAGCACGGCATCAACTGGGGCATCGATTTCGCGGGCGGCGCAACGGTCACGCTCAAGTTCCGTGACGCTGTTCCGATGGACCGCCTCCGCGCTGACCTGGCCGACGCCTCGATTCAGCAGTACGGCAAAGCGGAGGACCGCGCGATCCTCATTCGTCTGCCGGAGCTGAAGCAGGAAACGGACTACGCCGGACAGGTGGTCGCCAAGCTGATCAAGGATCTCAATCCCGAAGCAGCGACCAAGCTCGATCTCAACTTTCAGGGCCGCGACCGGCTGGCCGAGCTTCTCTACTCGCTCGATCCTGACGCGAAGGGAACGCTGCCCGCTGCGAAGGATTATTACCGGAACGTCGCACAGAACGTGATCAACAAGCGTTCGGAAGTCGGCATCTTCACGGCCATCAGCCAGGCCACCTCAGCTCCCGGCGTCACGACCGCCTCCGCGCGCATCCTCAACGAGAAATGCTTCCTCGGCGCGTTCAACCTGCTCAATCAGGAAACGGTCGGCCCGCAGGTCGGCGCCGAGCTGCAGCAGAAAGCCATCTGGGCCGTCGTCCTTTCGACGCTGGCCATGGGCGTCTACCTCTGGCTTCGTTTCGATCTGATGTTCGGCGCCTCGGCAATCGTCTGCATCGTCCACGACGTCCTCATGTCGCTGGCCTTCCTGATGATGATCAACGGCGAGTTCTCGCTGAACATCGTCGCCGCGCTCCTGCTCATCGTAGGCTTCTCGATCAATGACACCGTCGTCATGTACGACCGCGTCCGCGAAAACAGGCGGAAACTGAAGACGCGCATGACGCTCGAAGAGCAGCTCAACCTGGCCATGAACCAGACCTTGTCGCGAACGATCCTGACGTCCGGCTCGGTCGTGGTCGTTCTCGTAGCCCTGATCCTCTTCGGCGGCAAGGTGATCCACGAGTTCGCATGGATCCTTCTCATCGGCGTTCTCGCCGGCACCTACTCGACCGTCACGATTGTCCCCGCCGTTGCAATCGCGTGGAACAACCTGACAGGCCGTACCCACGATCTCTCCGGACCGGCTACCCGTCCGCGAGCCGAAGCACGCGTCGAGACGGTGCCTCCGCCACCGCAGCAGCGCAAGCGCCGCGTGGGCTGATCATCACATCGTCCTCATCACGAAAAACGCCGCCGTCTTCGGCGGCGTTTTTGTTTTCAAGAAGCGCTCACCACAGAGGCACAGAGGCCGCGGAGATCAGCATCTGATCTCTGTGTTCTCTGTGTTCTCTGTGTCTCTGTGGTTCAAGATGGTGTCGTCGATGTACTGACCCCATCGATCTCACGCATCTTTCGCAACTGCGGCGACCACGCCATCGTCACGGCGACGACAACCAGGGTCATCACACCGCCGAAGATCACCGACGGCACGGTGCCGAGGAGGCGCGCGGCCACGCCGGACTCGAAGGCGCCGATCTCGTTCGATGATCCGATGAAGATCTGATTCACCGACGACACGCGCCCGAGCAAGTGCTGCGGCGTCAGCGTCTGCAACAGCGTTCCCCGGATGATCACGCTCACGTTGTCGGCCATCCCGCCGACCGTCAGCAGCGCCAGCGAGATCCAGAAGTTGTGCGACACGGCGAAGAAGATGATCGTGATGCCGAAGATTGCTACTGCTGCGAACAGTGCGGCTCCGGTACGCCGCATCGGACGCCGGTGCGCGACGATGATGCCGGTGACGAGAGAGCCCGCTGCCGGCGCCGCGCGAAGCACGCCCAGCCCCTGCGGTCCCGCTCCGAGCATGTGCGCGAAGATCGGCAGGAGCGCCACCGCGCCCCCGAAGAGTACAGAGAAAAGATCGAGCGTCATCGCTGCGAGGAGAATGCGTTGCCCGAGGAGGAAGCGGATGCCGATGCGAAGACTCTCGCCAATCGGGATGTCTTCTGCCTGCTGCGGCCGCGCGTCGTGCGCGATGAACCATAGTGCGCCGAGAGCCAGCGTCATCAGCACGATCACGACCGCGTACGCCGCTGCCGGTCCCGCGAAGCCATAGATCAACCCGCCCATGGCCGGGCCGAGCACGGCCGCGAATTGCCAGGTCGAGCTGCGCCAGGCGACGGCGTTGGCGAAGAGATCGCGCGTGACGACTTCCGCGGACAACGCCGTGAACGCAGGACGGATGAAGCTACGTGCGATGCCGCTCAGAAAGATGACGAGGTAGATCGGCCAGACGTGGCCTCGGGCAATCATCCCGCTCGTCGTGAAGAGCAGCAGCGCAATCGCCGAGAGGAGCATCCCAAACATGCCGACGATGGCGATGGGGCGGCGCGGCAGCCGGTCAGCAACGTGCCCGGCATACAACGCCACCGCGATGAACGGCAGCGCCTCGGCGAGACCGATCATCCCCAGCGCGAGCGGATCGCGCGTGACCTGAAAGACTTGCCAGCCGACGACGACGATCTGCGCCTCGCGGGCCACCGTCGAAGTCGCGTAGCCGAGGATCAGCCAGAGGAAGTTGCGGACGCGGAGCGCTGCATACGGATCGTGCGTGGCCAAGCGGGCGCGGAGTGTATCGCGATGCAGACGTGTGAAAATGCGCGTACACCAGAGATCAGAGACAAGAGATCAGGAACCATCAGGTATCTCTGATCTCTGGTCGCTGATCTCTGTTCACGCATGCCTGCCAACTCGCGTTTCAAAATCGCCTACGCGCTGCTCATCGTCTGCGCGGTCACACGGCTTCTGCTGCAGATGGCCGCGCTCCCGCCGTACGCTGGCCTCGACGAGGTGTACCACGTGGCGCGTCTCGCGTTCGTTCGCGCGGAACATCGCAATCCGACGACGACCGAGCCTTCGATCCCGCCGTACCTGATGGCGAGCATCGCAGCGGCACACGATGGTGGCGCGTCGAACGCCATCCCGGCAATGGGTGAAGCAGGCGACCGCTGGCCGGCGATCGTGGCCGCGCGCGGCGGTCATGTTCTTGTTGATCTTCCGCTCACCGGCGCGGACGTGAAGCCATACGTCGTCCGCAACTACGAGGCGCAACAGACCAGTATTTACTACTCGCTCACGGCGTGCCTCGTACCGCTGCGAGGCGCGATCTTCGAATTGCGTATGTGGCGGCTGCTGTCGCTACTCTTCGCGCTGATCACGGTGATCGCGACCGCGGAAATCGGCCGGCGCTGGCTCGGTCCGATCGGGATCCTCGGCGGAGCGATTCTCGTCTCACTCCCGACCTGGGAAACGCTCGTCGTTCGCACCAGCAACGACGCTTTCGCCTGCATGCTCGTCGCTGTCGCCATCGCCATCACCGTGGCCGCGCCGCGCCGGCCGCTCGTCATCGCCGCAGAGGCGCTGGCGTGGGGGCTGGCACTCAATGCGAAGATGTACACATGGCCGCTGCTCATCGTGCTTCCACTGCTTTGGCGAAGACAGAAGGCAGGCAAGGCTCGAATCGCGGCCGTTTCCGTCGTGTCGCTCATCGCCATCGTTCTGACGTTCGCCGAGCTTTCGGCACGCACGAGCACCGAGGTCGTGCAGTATCCGGGCGGCAGCCCGCTTGGCATCGTGGCGTTTTCTCATCAAACCGGGCGGATGCGTGAGGCCGGCGCCAACGTCAGCGAGATCGTCCGCGTCACCATCGCCAGCGCCGCCTGGACCTCGGGGCAGCACAACGACGCCCTCCGCCCGGCGGCGATCGCGTTGTATCTCGGGCCGGTCATCATCGCCATGATCGTGGCGCTACGCCGCGAGAATGTCGCACCCGCCCTGCTCGCCCTCGGCGCCTTCGCGCTCGCGCAAACCTACAACGTCATCGTCTGCGTTCTCGCGCAGCGCGCCGGCAGCCAGGTTCCTATCGGCGGAAAAGAAGGGTGGTACTGGTTCGTTCTGGTACCCATCGTCGTGCCGGCGCTCCTCCTTCCGGCATTGTCGCGATGGCGATTGGCCGCATGGTGGATCGTGGCGTGGGACGTCGTGATTACCGAGGTTGCGTTGTTTCACGACTTCGCAGGGGCTTCGTCACCCGCGCATGGATCGATGCTTTTTCGGTGGGGTCCGCTGCATCCTCCGTTCACCGCGCACCTCGGGGGAATCGGCGTGGGACCGTTCGCCGCGTGGACCACACTCATCCGCGTCGTCCACCTAGGCGCCTTCTTCGGCTTAGAATCGATCTTGCAGGAATCCACGAAGACAAAGCTGAGACTGAATGACCGAAACACTGACATTGCCCACCCAGACTGACGCGCGCCGCGCCCCTCGAATCCCGGTCGCCGTCCTCGGCGCTACCGGCTCCGTCGGACAGCGCTTCGTGCAGTTGCTGGCCACCCATCCCTGGTTTCGTCTCCACGAAGTCGTGGCCTCGGAACGCAGCTCCGGCAAATCGTACGGTGAGGCCGCTGACTGGCGTCTCGATACGCTCCTCCCCAACGATGCCGCGGCGCTGGAGGTGAAGTCGCTCGGCTGCGATCTCGAATCGCGTCTCGTTTTCTCCGGACTCGATTCCTCCGTCGCCGGCGAAGCCGAGGACGATTACGCGAACCGTGGCTGCGTCGTGGTCACCAATTCGCGCAATCACCGTATGGATGCTGACGTGCCGCTCCTGATCCCCGAGGTCAATGCGGAACACCTCGAAGCAATTGAAAAGCAGAGAAAGCGCCGCGGCGGCAAGGGCTACATCGTCACGAATCCAAACTGTTCGACGATCGGGCTGGCGCTGGCCATCGCGCCGATCGAGCGCCGCTTCGGCATCGATCAGCTGCACGTCACCACGATGCAGGCCATCTCCGGCGCCGGCTACGCGGGCGTGTCGTCCTACGCGATCCTCGACAACGTCATCCCATACATCGGCGGCGGTGAGGAAGAGAAGATCGAGACCGAGCCGCGCAAGATTCTCGGCCGCTGGGAAGATGGCCGTTTCATCGACGCGCCGTTCCGCATCTCGGCCCAGGTCAACCGCGTGCCGACGATCGACGGCCACCTGATGACGATCTCGATGAAGCTGCGCTCAGGAAGCGCTGATCTCGACGAGATTCGCGATGCCCTCCGCTCGTTTACGGGCGAGCCGCAGCGCCTGGGACTGCCGACTGCGCCGAAGCAACCGATCCACTACGCCGTCGAGCCCGACCGCCCGCAACCCCGCCTCGACCGCGACCGCGAGCACGGCATGGCCGTCACCGTCGGCCGCCTCCGCCCCTGCCCCCTGTTCGACATCCGCATGGTCGCCCTGGTCCACAACACCATCCGCGGCGCAGCAGGAGCAGCGCTGTTGAATGCCGAGTTGCTCGAGGCAAAGGGGATGTTGTGATTTTCGAAGTAGCCAGCTTCCAGTGGTTAGCGGCAAGGCCAATGTCATCACCGCCGGGCGGGGACGCCCGTAGGCCGCGGGCGAGACGCCCGCACTCCGGCGGCCTCCGATGATCGTCATCAAGTTCGGCGGCACCTCGGTCGGCGATGCGGAGCGTGTGGCGAATGCGATCGACATCGTGGCGGAGCGGCGGCATCTGCAGCCGATCGTTGTCGTGTCCGCGCTTTCGGGGGTGACGGATGACCTTGTTGCTGCCACGAACGCGGCGCGCGATGGTGACGGGGAGCGTGTCAACGAGATCATCGACCGCATCCGGCAGCGTCATGAAGACGTGGCCATGCGGCTCGTGCAGCAGAAGTTTGATTTCTTCGACACCTTCGTCAAGCGGCTCGACAAGCAGGTCGAGGAGATCCGTACGATCCTCAGCGGCGTTGCGCTGCTGCACGAAGTCACGGCGCGGGCGCGCGACAAGATCGTCTCGATCGGCGAGAAGCTCTCATCCGTTCTCTTTGCGTATTCGATGATGATGCGGTCGCTGCCGGGCGAGCATGTCGAATCCGAGGACGTGATCTGGACGAATGACAAGTTCGGCGGGGCTACGCCGCGGATGGATCTGACGGCCGAGGCGGCGCGGAAGACGTTGATGCCGATCGTGGAGCGGAATCACATCCCGGTCATGGGTGGCTTCATCGGACGGACTGTCGATGGCGCCACGACCACCCTCGGGCGTAACGGCTCCGACTACAGCGCGGCCATCGTCGGCGCGGCTGTTGGTGCCGAAGAAGTGCAGATCTGGACGGACGTCGATGGTTTGCTCACGTGCGATCCCCGCTTTGTGCCGGCTGCGCGGGTGATCGATCACCTCTCGCATGAAGAGGCGGCGGAGCTGGCCTCGTTCGGCGCGAAGCTGCATCCGCGCACGCTCGAGCCGGCCATCGAGGCAGGCATTCCGGTGCGCGTTCTCAATACGCAGAATCCTGCATCGCCGGGAACGTTGATCACGCGCGAAGGGCCGGGCCAGACCAGCGGGCCGCGCTCGGTCGCGCGCAAGCGCAACGTGACGCTCGTTCACATGACGACGAACAAGATGCTCGGCGCGCACGGTTTTCTGGCGCGGCTGTTCCACGTTTTCGAGGAGCTGAAGATCTCCGTCGATCTCATCGCCACCTCGGAGGTCTCCGTCACGGTAACGGTCGACGAGCAGCACGACATCGATGAGCTGCAGCGACGCCTGCGGGATCTGGCCAGCGTCGAGATCATCGACGGGCAGTGCATCATCGCCATCGTCGGCCGCAACCTGCTGCGCGACGCCCAAGTCGGCGCACGCGTCTTCGAGGCCTTGCGCGACGTGCCGATGCAGATGCTCTCGCTCGGGCGCTCGGGGCTGAATCTCAGCATCGTGATCGACGACGCCGCGTCTGACCGCGCCATCCAGCGGATCCATCACGCTCTCTTCGAGCAGGCGGTGGCCGTATGAAGCTCGCCATTCACGGCTATGGCAAGATGGGGCGCACGATCGAGAAGGTGGCGACCGAGCTGGGGCACCAGGTCGTCTGCATTCTCGACGTCGATCGCGACGAACCGCTTGGTGGTGCTGAGGTCGTAATCGACTTCTCGCACGCCAGCGCGTTGGACGCGACGCTCGCTCTTGCCTGCGATCACCATATCGGCCTCGTGGTCGGAACCACAGGCTGGAACGATCGTCTCGGCGACGTGAAGCAGCGTGTGGAACAGGCCGGCATCGGCTGCGTCTACGCGTCCAACTTCTCGCCCGGCGCCAATGTTGTCTTCTCGCTGGCGCAGCGCGCGGGCGCGCTGGTCGGGCGCTTTCCTGAGTACGCCGCGGGCATGGAAGAGCGTCATCACGATCAGAAAAAAGATGCGCCGAGCGGAACGGCATTGCGCATTGCCGCGGCCGTGAAGGAAGGGAGCGACGGTAAGCTCTCACCGCCGATCGCCTCCTCGCGCGTCGGCACCGAGCCCGGCCTGCACACGCTCTTTTTCGATTCGCCCGACGACCTCATCGAGATCTCGCACCGCGCCCGAAACCGCGACGGCTTCGCCCGCGGCGCAGTCATGGCGGCGCAGCTCTTGCGAGGACGCAAAGGGTTGTTTCGTTTCGAAGAGCTGGCGTTTTCGGAAGGATGAAGACGGAAGGATGAAGGATGAATAGACCCGCGCAGAATACCTTCCGTGGATTGGGCACCGCCCTCATCACTCCTTTCACCGACAGCGGCGCGCTCGATGAGAATGCGCTCGCGCGCTTCGTCGATTTTCAGATCGATGGCGGCGTCGATTTTCTCGTTCCCTGCGGAACTACCGGAGAGAATCCGGCGCTGACCGCGGCCGAACATCGCCGCGTTGTCGAGCTCGTAGTGCGCCAGGCGAACGGACGCGTGCCCGTCCTCGCGGGCGCAGGCAGCAACAACACCGCCCGCGCCGTCGAGCTGGCCGAACAGGCCATCGATATCGGTGCTGCCGGCGTCCTGACCATCACGCCGTACTACAACAAGCCGACGCCCGACGGACTGCGCCGCCACTTCGGCATGCAGGCTGAGGCGATCGAGAAGAAGAAGTCCGGCTTCCCGATGATCATGTACAACGTGCCGGGCCGCACCGGCGTCAACATGACCGCGGAAACGACGGTGCGCATGGCCGCCGAGATCCCTAACATCATCGGCGTGAAGGAAGCGTCCGCGAATCTCGAGCAGATCATGATGGTGATCCGCGATCGTGGGAACGGATTCCTGGTTCTTAGCGGAGACGATGCCTGGACGCTGGCCCTCATCGGCGCCGGCGCGGACGGTCTCATCTCCGTCGCCTCGAATGAGATCCCACGCTTGATGAGCGACCTCGTCACCGCGGCGTTGCGCGGTGATCTCGCCGCCGCTCGCGCCGTTCACTATCGCGTTTTGCCGCTGCTGACCGGCAACTTCATGGAATCGAATCCCATCCCCGTCAAGACCGCCTGCAAGCTCCTCGGCATCATCGACAGCGACACGGTCCGCTCCCCGCTCGCGCCGATCTCGAAAGCGAATCGTGAGAAGCTGGAAACCATTCTGCGGGAGTGCGGACTCCTCGAAACGGCGACTGCGTGATGACGAACACGATCGAAGAACGGCTGGCAACGATCGGTCCGAAAACGGATCGGATGGAAGCCGTTCGCACGATTGGTCTTTTCCTCTCAGAGCTCGAGGCTGGCTCAGTCCGCGCAGCCGTCCGCGACGAAGACGGCGTGTGGCACTCGCAAGCCTGGGTGAAGCAGGGAATCCTGCTCGCGTTCCGCGTCGGTGTGGCGGCGGAGTTCGCGTCGGGAACTCTTTCCTTTATCGACAAGGACACGATTCCGACGCGGCGCTTCCGCGCGCAGGACGGCATTCGCATCGTCCCCGGCGGGTCGTCGATCCGGCGGGGGACATTCATCGCCAAAGGCGTGGTCATGATGCCGCCGGCGTACGTGAACGTCGGCGCGTACGTAGACGAAGACACGATGATCGACTCGCACGCTCTCGTCGGCTCGTGCGCGCAGATCGGCAAACGCGTTCACCTTTCCGCCGCCGCGCAGATCGGCGGTGTCCTCGAGCCGGTCGGAAATCTTCCTGTGATCATCGAAGACGACGTCGTCGTCGGCGGGAACTGCGGCATCTACGAAGGCACCGTCGTTCGCGGCCGCGCCGTCATCGGTGCGGGCGTCGTACTGACCGGATCGACGCCGGTCTACGACACCGTTCGCGGCCAGATCTACCGTCGCAGCGCCGATCGTCCACTAGAGATTCCGTACGGCGCAGTCGTCATCCCCGGCTCGCGCATGATGAAGGGCAACTTCGCCGAGAAACACGCGCTCCACGTCGCTACGCCCATCATCGTGAAATACCGCGACGAGAAGACGGACGCCTCGACCGCGCTAGAAGATGCGTTGCGATGAAGGCAACTTCAAAATGGGGTCAGGTCTAAATTTGAAAGTGCCCCCAAAGCTACTGCGTTGCCTGTTGCCCAAATTGACACTTTCAAATTTAGACCTGACTCCATTTTGAAAGTTGCCGGAGGCTGAATAATCGTGCGGCAACCTGGCAACCCGGCAACGCGGCAACCCCCTACCGCCCAACGCCTCGCCAACATCGAGCTCTCCCTGATCCGCCAGATCAACGCGCTGGCCACGCCGCTCTCCGTCAACCTCGGCATCGGCGAGCCGAACGTCGAGCCGGACGAGACATTGCGCGCGTTTGCGGTGAAGGCAGCGGCTACCGGATCGTGGCATTACACGCCAAATGCCGGGACGCTGAAGCTGCGAACGTTGATCGGGGAGGGGAATCGGGAGTCGGGAGTCGGGGGTCGGAGTTTGACGACCGCCAGCAGTGACGTTTCTCCGACCCCCGACTCCCGACTCCGAACCTCCGTCGGCTTCGATCCGAAATCGGAGGTCTGCGTCACCGCCGGAACCGAGGAGGCGCTCTTCTCAATCATGCAGGCCTTCGTCGATCCGGGCGATGAAGTGCTCGTCCCCAATCCGGGCTTTCTCGCCTATGCGACGCTGGCTCGCATCGCCGGCGCGACGCCGGTGACCTACGAGATCGAGCCGCCCGGCTGGCGCGTCGATGCCGATGCGCTGCTCGCGCGCATCACGCCGAGGACCAAACTGATCGTCGTCAACTCGCCGTCGAACCCGCTCGGCAGCGTCATCGATCCCGATACGTTGCGGCGCATCGCCAACGCGGGGCCGCTCGTCGTCAGCGATGAGGTCTATCGCGAGATCTGGTACGAAACACCGCCGTCATCGATGCTCGGCATGTCCGACAACGTCATCGTCGTCGGAGGGATGTCGAAGAGCCACGCCATGACCGGCCTGCGTCTCGGCTGGATTCTGGCAGCCGAGACGCTGATGAAACCGATCGTCACGGCGCATCAATACATCGCTACGTGCGCGTCAGCGTTCTCACAATCGCTGGCCGAGTCGATTCTTTCCGACGACGCCTGGAACCGCGGATGGCTGGAGCGCATCCGCGCGCAGTTTCGCGCCCAGCGAGAGTCCGCGCTCTTCTCGATCGCCCGCGAGCTGGAGGTCACGATTCCAGCGCCGGCCGGCGCCTTCTACGCATTCGTCCCCGTGCCGTCGTGCGACACGGAGATGTTCGCACGCACGCTCGCCACCGACGCGGCAGTGCTGGTCATCCCCGGAATCGCCTTTGGATCGATGGGCGAAGGATTCATCCGCATCTCGTATGCGGCATCGATCGACGAAATCGGCACCGGAGTCGAGCGCATCGGGCGCTGGCTGCGCAGCGCCGCGCTTTGACCGGCGAACCGCGTGCACCGAAACTTGCAACGAGGTCGCCCGAGGTTCAGTAACATTCGCCAAATGGCATTGAAGGCCCGCAAGGCCCACGAGAAGCTTCCGGTTTCGCCGGCCAACGACTCCGTCGCCGCGTCCGAAATCTCGCTCTACCGCAACGTTCTCAAGATCAAGGAAGAGCACGATCTCGAAGAGCTCGGGATCTCGTTCTGGGACGCGCAGACCACGATTCAGTGGTCGTACAACGCCGACCACTACTTCCACGCCGCGTCCACGATGAAGCTGGCCGTCCTCATCGGCGTCTTCCGCGAGATCGACCGCGGGACGCTCGCTCTCGATTCGCCGGTCCACGTCCGCAATCGCTTCACGAGCATCGTCAACCAGGAAACGTTCATGCTCGATCTCGCGAACGATGCCGATCCAGACGTCTACGGCCACCTCGGCAAGACGCTCCCGGTCGGGGAGCTCGCCTACTGGATGATCACCAAGTCGAGCAACCTCGCCACCAACCTTCTCGTCGACGTCGTGACCATTGAAAGCATCCAGCAGGCTCTCGACGAGCTGGAGATCGACGGCGTTCGCGTGTTGCGTGGCGTCGAGGATCAGGCTGCGTTCGAGGCCGGCCTGAACAACGAAGTAACCGCGAACGGGCTGCAGAAAATGCTGCGCGTCATCGCCGACCGCAAGGCGTTTTCGCCGGAAGCCAGCGAGGAGATGCTGAAGATCATGCTCGATCAGCAATATCGAAGCGGGATCCCGGCCGGCCTGCCGAAAGCGGCGCGCGTCGCGCACAAAACCGGCAACATATCGACCGTGCATCACGACGCGGGAATCGTGTTTCTCGAAGGGCGTGAACCGTACGTGCTCGTCATCCTCACGCAGTTCCGCGCCGAAACCGGCCGCGGCAGCGCTGTCGCTGAGGTCTCGCGCGACATCTACAACACGCTCGCGGGACTGACCTATGAGTGAGCCGCAGTCGATCAAAGTCGTCGACGCCTGCGATCTCGACGATGAGCTGCGGTTTCTGCTCAAGCCGGGCGGGATGGTTCTCGACGCACAGAAACGCCGCCATCGGCTGCCGCGCTACTTCTACGAGATTCCGAGCCACGAGGCGGCCATGAGCATCCGCCTGACGCAGCATTTCGGCCTCAACGAGTTCACGCTCGTCGACCTCAAGGAAGAGCAGCGGCTGCAGGAGTTCCCCCGCTACATCCCCTGCGCCGTCCGCGTTCTGGCGTTCTATCTCGAACAGTTCCGAAAGGACGCTGGCGGCTCGGTCCACATCGCGGTCAATGGCGGCTACCGTTCGCCCTCGCACAAGCTGTCGGAGTACGCGACGCCGCACATGTGGGCCACCGCGGCCGATATCTACCGCATCGGAAACACGATCCTGAAGGGGAAAGAGACGATCGAGAAGTACAACGCCATCGCTGAGGATTCGAGTGACGATCTTCACGTGCTGCCGTACGGCCACGTCACCGGTCTCAATGCCGACGATCACGTCCATCTCGACCTCGGGTACATCACAGTGATCCCCCGCGAGATCAGTGAAGACCGGATGGAAGTGCCGCAGGAAAACAAGCCCCGTTTCGCCTTCGAGGACCGCCGCCGTGTCGAGCGCCGGTCCCAGCCAGTCCCCGAAGAAGGCGAATAACCACCCATTCCTGCTGTGCCCAGCACCCGGCCTGCCGTTTGCTTAGAGGACGTATGCAGTAGCTCCATACATCCCAACGCGACGGCCCGGAAGAATTTGCATGCCTGGAACGCCAGATTTGAAACAACAGAGACCAGTCGGGAAGCTCCTCCAGCGGACTCGACTGGAGATGCCGGTCATAGGCATGGAGTCGGAATTCAACGTCCTTCTCGACGAGAAGGAGATCGATCCGCGCGTGTTCTGGGGCCATCCCAGCGCGTTCATCGACCGGCCTCTTCTTCCGCGCGAAAAGTCGTCCCTGCAGCTTCCGACAGGGGGAGCGGTCTACTTTGATCGCGGCGTCATCGAAGTCGTCACGCCGGTCATCGAGCTCGCCCCCCACTCCACCGCCCGCACCGTGCGCAACCTGTGGGAACAGATCGGCTTCGTCCGCGGCCAGCTCACGCAGTGGGAAAAGGCGAACGATCACACCGTCCGGCTGAAGGCCTACAGCACCCACTACAACATCTCCTACGAGATCCCGAAACGGGAACAGAACGCCAAGCGGAACGAGAAAGCGCTGGCGCTACTCCTCGCCTACATCCTGCCCGTGCCGGTGATGCTCGTGGCGTCGAACCGCCGGTCGACAGGAGTCGGCGTCAGGCCGCGTGGCAGCAGGATTGAGGTCACGGTCGACTTCACGCCCGACCCCGGCATGATGATCGCCGCGGCCACGCTCATCGTCGGCATCGTCCGCGAAGTGATGACGTGGCCCTCGTACGAGCTGTCGGTTCTCGACCAGCTTCCGATTCCGGTCGTCGACGGCGTCGTGCCGGGCAAGCACACCACGCGCAAAGGCTGGCTGACGAAGGACTTCCACTACGCGCAGAGTCCGTACACATCCGACATCAACGCTCCAATCTGGAAGACGCAGTTCGGCGAGATGATGTCGCTGCGCACCATGGCCGCGCGCGTGGCCTGGTACTTCCGGCGCTCGATCCGCAAGTACTCCGACCCATTCAGCATGCGCCTGCTTTTCGCGATCCTTTCCGGCCGCGCGCCGTCGCTTCTGGAACTGTCAGACCGGCCGGCGGCGTACGAGGATGTCGGCCACCTCTGCCGCTGGGGATCGGTCATCCATGAGCTGAAGAATCGGGAAATCGAGCTCGACATCACCCGGGCAGCGAACGAGATCTGGGATCACCAGTCGATCGATGCGTACATCGTCGACCGCGGCAACGCCCGTGCGATGCATCTCACCGAGAGCGCGCCGATCCCTGCAAAGCTACGCAAGAATGCTGTTGTTGCCGCGCAACCGGAAAGGGCCGCACCTGCGCCGCGCCAGCGAATCGCTCGACCTCGGGTACCCGCTCGCCGGCGAAAAGACACTCCCGCCAAACTGATGCCGCAACGGCCGTCCGACTATCTCGACCGCCGCGGTACCTCGCTCCTGCGCGGCACGACGCCCGATCGCGAGCGGCGACGCACGAACGAGCGGCGCAATGGCAGTTACAACATTCCTTTCCCCGACCGGCGACTGACCCGCTCAGCGTACGAGCAGGTGTTCCTGCAACTCGTCTCCGGCCGCAAGTTAAGAATGGGCAGCGAGCTGTACTGCCCGATAGGGATGAAGGGTTGGTATCACGCCATCTTCCGCCGCGAGTCCGACGGCGCCGAGCGCCTTCTCACGATTGATCAGTTGCTGCGGAAGATGAACGACTGGCAGTAGCACAGCGCGATCACGCGCACCAGTGCCCTACCTCGTTCGCTGCCAAGCCACGTAGCCGCCACGCAGATGCTTCGCCCGGGTCAGGCCCGACTCGCGGGCGAGGTCGAGCGCCCGTGCGGAACGGCCGCCCGTCTGGCAGTAGAAGATGACGTCGGCATCGCGCGGCAACTCGTTCAGACGATGAGGCAGATCGGCGAGGGGAAGGTGGCGTGCGCCGTCGATGTGCCCGGCATCCCACTCGTGTGGCTCGCGCACATCAACGAGCAACGCATGAGACCCGATCTGGTCGAACGTCACCTCATGCGAGCTGGCAGGATTGCAGAACATGTCGTAATCGATCAGCCGCGTGATCGCTCCATGGGCATCGTGCTGTTGGCGCAGGCGCAGCGTGCGGAACGTCATTTTCAACGCATCGAACAGAAGCAGCCGGCCGACAAGCGTTTCCCCGATCCCCGTCAACAGCTTGATCGCCTCGGTGGCCTGAATTGTTCCGATGACACCCGGCAACACGCCGAGTACGCCTCCCTCCGCGCACGACGGCACGAGATGCGGAGGCGGCGGCTCGGGATAGAGGCAGCGATAGCAAGGCCCTTCCTGCGCGGAGAACACCGAGGCCTGGCCTTCGAAGCGAAAGATCGAGCCGTATACGTTGGGCTTGCCGAGCAGCACGCAGGCGTCGTTGACTAGATACCGCGTGGGGAAGTTGTCGGTGCCGTCGATAACGACGTCGTACTTGATGAGGATATCGAGCGCGTTCTCCGAGGTGAGCGCGGCCGCATGCGTCTCGATGGCGATCTCGGGATTCAGATCCTGCAAACGCCTGCGTGCCGCCTCGAGCTTCGGATGCCCGACATCGGACGCGCCGTACAAGACCTGACGATGAAGATTGCTGCCGTCGACGTCGTCAAAGTCGACGATGCCGATGCGTCCCACGCCGGCTGCGGCGAGATACAACCCCACCGGACTACCAAGCCCTCCTGCGCCGACGATGAGCGCCGAGGAGGCCTTCAGTCTCTCCTGCCCTGCCTCACCGATCTCAGGCAGGATCAAGTGCCGCGCGTAACGGATGCGTTCGGAAGGAGTGAGCATGTGCGGTTTCGGGATTCCGTCGCCACCTACGGCAAAAGCCTCCCTACGATCTCCTGAATCTTCTTCCCATCCACCCGCCCTTTGTACTTGGCGGCGGCTTCTTTCATGACCTTGCCCATGTCCTTCTTCGATTGCGCGCCGGTCGAGACGATGATCTCGCGGATGCCGGACTCGATCTCGTCGTCGGTCAGCTCGGGAGGGAGCCAGGTCTTGAGCAACTCCATTTCGCGCCGCTCTTTGTCGGCGAGCTCCGGGCGGTTGCCTTTCGTGTACTGCTCGATCGAATCGAGTCGCTGCTTGACTGCCTTGCGGATCACGGTCATCGCTTCTTCGTCGCTCAGCTCGTGGCCCAACTCGATCTGCTGATACTTGAACGACGACTGCAGCATCCGCAGCGTCGAGAGCCGCTCGGCATCGCGCGCCTTCATGGCCGCGGTGAGCTCGGTGCGAATCTTCTCTGTCAGTTCACCCATTTGCGCTTGCTCCTCACGCCATTCTATTCTCGCCGGCCATGCCACTCGACTTGCCGGCACTTCTCCGCGAAACCGGCGCGCTGCTCAGCGGACACTTCCGCCTCTCGTCCGGACTTCACAGCCCGGGCTACGTCCAGTGCGCGCTTCTGCTGGAACATCCGCGCAACGCACGAGCGATCGGCGAAGCACTTGCGTCGAAGGTCGCTGCGATGAAACCGGCGAAGATCGTCGCGCCTGCGCTTGGTGGCGTGATCATCGGATATGCGGTAGCCGAGGCGCTGGGATTGCCTTCGATCTTCACGGAGCGCAAGGATGGCACGATGACCTTGCGGCGTGGGTTCGTTATCGCGCCTGACGAGCCGGTCGTCATCGTCGAGGATGTGGTCACGACCGGGAAGTCGACGCGGGAGACGGCCGCGGTGGTCGAGCGGCTGGGTGGGCGGGTGGTGGGATTTGCGTCGATCCTCAATCGGAGCGGGACGCCGAATCCGTTCGATGCGCCGTATGAAGCGCTGATGGCGCTCAACCTGGAGACATATGAGGAAGCGGGATGTCCGCTTTGCGCGCGGGGTGTGGCTCTCGATGCGCCGGGGTCGCGGTTTTCCACGCGAAGCCGCGAAGACGCGAAGTAGTAGAAAACGAAATTCGTCGCGCCGTCGCGTCTTCGCGTGATTTGCCTTTAGACTCCCACCGTGACCGAGAAAGTCATCACCATCGACGGAGAATCGCGCGAGCTGGAGTTGGAGCGCGAGGGCTCGCGCTTTCGTGTCGCCGAACATGCGATCGAGCTCGTGGCCGTGCACGGCAACGAGGCGGAATTGCGCGTCGATGGGCGCACCCACCTCGTTCCGTTCATCATTGATGGCACCGAGGTCAGTTTTGCGTACGACGGAGAGATCTGGATCGCCGATGTGACTGTGAAAGGCGCTCGGACGCGCGCGCGACACGCTGATCACTCGCTGAGCGCGCCGATGCCCGGAGTCGTGCTGAAGATTCTTGTCACGGTCGGCGATGAAGTGACGAAAGGAGCACCTCTCCTGATCCTCGAGGCGATGAAGATGGAGCACCAGATCACCGCGCCGCGCGACGGCATCGTCACCGCGATCCACTGCAAGGAAGGGGAGATGGTGCAGTCCGGTTTAGACCTCGTGACGCTCACATGAAAATCACGATCGATCACGTCCATATCGTCGAAGTTGGGCCGCGCGATGGCCTGCAGAACGAGAAGGTCACCATCCCTACCGAGGCGAAGATCGACTACATCACGGCACTCGCCGATGCCGGGCTGACGACGATCGAAGCAGGCGCCTTCGTCAGCCCGAAGTGGGTGCCGCAAATGGCAGACACCGCCGAGGTCTATCGCAACATCCCGAAGGACCCGGGCGTCGACTATCCAGTGCTGGTGCCGAACATGCGCGGGCTCGATCGTGCGATCGAGGTGGGCGTGAAGTCGATCGCCATCTTCACCGCGGCGTCGGAGACGTTCAATCAGCGCAACATCAACATGACGATCGACGAGTCGTTCGTCAACTACGCGCCGGTGGCTGCGCGTGCGCGCGCCGAGGGGATGCGCGTTCGTGGCTACGTCTCGACGGCGTTCGGCTGTCCGTACGAAGGCGACGTCGCGCCGGAGAAAGTCCTCGAGGTCTCCGCGCGTCTTCTCGACCTCGGCTGCTACGAGGTCTCGGTCGGCGACACGATCGGCGTCGGAACGCCGGTGCAGGTCCAGGGCGTCGTCGGAATCCTCATGCAGGTGATTCCTGCCTCGAAGCTGGCCATGCACTTTCACGACACCCGCGGAACGGCGCTCGCGAATTCGCTCGCTGCGCTGGAGATGGGCATTCCGACGTTCGATGCGGCGTCGGGGGGATTGGGTGGATGCCCGTACGCGCCCGGTGCGAGCGGCAATCTGGCCACCGAGGATCTCGTCTACATGCTGGAAAAGATGGGCATCGACACCGGTGTCGATTTGAGCCGGCTCGTGGCCGCGTCGCAGATCATCGGGCCGTATCTCGATCATCCGCTGCCAGGAAAGTACCTGCAGTCCTGCTCACGCGCGGCGGCGACGGCGCCAGCCTCGACGGCGACAGTACAGTAATTGCGTGCGGCTGGCGCCGCACGCGTTGTCGGTTGTCGGTTGTCAGTTGGCGGATTATTCGTTGCTGGCTATCGCGCGTGGTTGTGTTGATGCGCCCGGTGCGCCGCGGCGTGCGATCATGAATCCGCATGACCGACACTACGGCACGAATTGACAGTGCGCGATGGGAAAACGGCTGGTTCGTCGTCCCCTGGCAGGTGATCTTTCGCGACATCGACGCCTTCGGCCACGTCAACAACGCCGTCTACCTCACTTACTTCGAGTGGGCTCGCGCGCAACTCTGGTTCGCGCTGACGGGCGCGGCCGGCCTGCCCTCCGACATCGGGTTCATCGTGGCCCGCGCCGAGATCGACTTCAAGCTTCAGATCGGGATGGAACCGATCGATATCTGCGTCCGTATCGGCGCGATCCGCAACACGTCGTTCGATACGATCTACGAGATCCGCAAACGTTCCACAGGCCAGGTCGCTGCAACGGGAATGGTCGTCGTCGTTCTGTTCGACTGGAAGGCACAAACCAAAGTACCAGTCAGCGACGCGTTACGGCAGAAAGTGCGCGCGCTGCAGCAAGAGACGTGAGCCGCTCGCGCCTGGTGCGCTTATCGGACTTGCCCGAAACCGCCAGCAAAGCATCTGCTAAACTCCGAGGCTTCGAGACAGAACACTGTTTCGCGTCGGAGCGTGCCCGTGATCACCGGCTTCAACACGGACATTAAGCACAACGAGAAGGTCTACCACATCCAGACCGAGGATAAGGGACTCCAGAATCCGTACATCGAGTCGCTTGTCTACGTCGGTGGGGAGATTCTCGCCTCGAAAAAGACCTCGTACGCAGAGCAGGCCACGTCCGGCGTCGACGAGAAGTGGATCGGCAGCCTGATGGAGCAGCAGCACCGGACGATGATCGCCGCGATCAAGCGGGGACGATTCGATGCGCCGGCCGACATCACGAAGTCGACGCCGCGGCCCACACTGGCCCAGCCAGTCCCGGGGGTCGCCGAGCCGGCGCCGATCGCGATCGACGAAGAGAAGACGCTCGATCAGGTGATCATCGACTATCTGGCCTCCGAGGCCGAGAGCGAGCACCTCGAGCTGTCGCTGCTGAACAGCACGGAGTTCTTCGCCGGGACGCCGGTGGAATTGCGCGTAGCCGCGAAGAAGAGCCTGTCCCAGAGCCCGATCGCTGCCGCCTCAATCGAGGTCAAAGTGATCTCAACGGTGGAGCCGCCGCGAGTCATCTTCCGCGGGAAAACTACCGCCGACGGCACCGCCATCGTGCGCTGCGACATCCCCGCGTTTGCCGAAGGCACCGCGGCGATCATCATTTCCGCCCAAAGCCCGATCGGAAATGATGAGGTGAAGCAGTTGGTGAAGAGGAAGAAGTGAGTTTTGCGGGAGTCGGGGATCGGGAGTCGGGGGTCGGAGCTCAAGCCTCTACCGATTTCACCTGGGCCTAATCTGATTTCTCTGGTGTCTGGCCCCTGATCTTTCTGCTCTGGTCTCCTGATCTCTAGTCTCCGACACCCGACCCCCGAAAACCGACCTCCGACCCCCGCAACATGGTCCCTACCCTGCATTACTGCTCACACCGCAATGCGCCGTCATCGTCTGCGTCATGCTCTCATCCTCCTCGCCGGCCTTGTGCTGGTGACGTATCTGCTCATCAGCCTCTACCTTCCTTCGTCGCGATGGCTGATCTTCGGCGTCGACAAGCACACCGGCGTCGTCCGCATCGTCCAGCAGAACGTCACGTTCCTGCCGCCGCATCAGTTCTATCGTCTTCGCTTTGAGCGGCGCGAGGGCTTCGCCCAGCGCGACGACATCATCCGCATCACATCGAAGGAAGGTGTGCCGGTTACGGTCAACTACCGGCTCCGCTTTGGCATCAACGGTGACCGGCTGCCTGATGCCCGGCGCATGGTCGAGGAAGGTTGGAACGCCTGGATTCGGGCGCGGGTGGCCGAGGCGGTGTCGGCGGTGACGCAGCAGATTCCGATCGAGGATCTGCTCTCCCCGAATTCGCAATTCAACTCGCAGCGCGATCCGCTGCGCCGCACGGTAGCCAACCACCTCGCCAGCAGCGGTTTGAAGGTGACGGCGTTCGAGGTGGCGCGATTCGAGGCTGATCACGACGCCCTTCTCCGCGTGAAGCGGGCCGAGCTTCGCCGCGACACACGCGCCGTGCCGACGCGCGTGGTCATCATCGCGCTCGACGGCGCCGATTGGGAGTTGCTCCACGAACTGTCCGACGACGGCCGCATCCCGAACCTCAGGGCGCTGGCCGCAGGGGGCACGGCGACGTCGCTCCAGACCATTCAGCCGACGGTCTCGCCGATGGTCTGGACGACAGTCGCGACCGGCTTGACGCCTGATCGTCATGGTGTGATCGATTTTATGGACCGCGGCCGGCATTCGCCGGTGGACGCGTATTCGCGCCGCGTGCCGGCGCTTTGGGATGTGGCGGATGCATTCGGTCGTCCTGCTCTCGTCGCCAACTGGTGGTCAGGCTGGCCAGCCACGGCACCGAACAGCATCTTCTATGGCACACCGGTCGAGGATGTTGCCAACGCTGTCTATCCTTCGTCGCTTGGCGATCGCGCGACGTCGCTGGCCGTGCCCGTCAGTACCGTCGGCTACGAACAAGCGCACCGCTTTCTCAACATCACACCCGATGAGTGGAACACCGCGATCGACGCAAACAACCCGTCGGATCCGATCGTCATCTTCCGCTCGATCCTGGCGAAGACGTGGAACGACCACCGCGTGGCCATCAATCTCTACAACGATCAGCGGAAGAACGGACAGGATCCGATGCTGGTGATGGTCTCGTACGAAGGGACTGACGCGGTCAACCATCTCTTCTCGCCCTACCACCCACCCTACCGCGACGGCATCAGCGAGCAGAACTACCGCAAGTTCTGGCCGGCCGTTTCGAATTACTACGCCGAGGTCGATCGGCTCATCGGCGAATGGATGAACGTTCTGCCGCATGACACCACGGTGATGGTCATGTCGTCGTACGGTTTTCGCTGGGGGAAGAATCGGCCGCGCTCGATGCCGAACGGCGGCGCAGCGCTGTCGGATCACCGCAATCCCGGGATGTTCATCGCTTACGGCCCGCATGTGATCCCTACCCGATTGCATCCGATGTCGGTTTACGACGTCGCTCCAACGGTGCTGTCCCTCCTCGGCCTACCGCAGTCGATCGAGATGCCTGGACACGCGGCGACCTGGGCGCTCAAAGACATCACGCCAATCACGTCTGTCCGTGTCGTCAGCTACGGTGAATTCGTCGCCGCGAAGCCGGTGGGGACATCAGCCACCATCGCCGAGGGGCCGTACGAAGCGCAATTGCAGGCGATTGGGCACCTCAACGATCCCACGCGCAATCTGACTCCGGTTCTCGAGGACGAGGGTGACGCAAAGAGAGCGGCGACGCCGCTGTCGCCGGAGCGCTGGGGGCAATACGCGTACTACAACAACCTCGGCGTTGAGTTGCGCGCCAAGGGGAAGTTGAGCGACGCCATCGACGCATTCGATCGCGCCATCGACATCAATCCGACGCGCCCCACGCCTCATCTCAACGAGGCGATGGTGTTCTTCGACCGGCAGCAATTTGCCCCAGCCGACGCGCAGATCCTGAACGCAATTGCGCTCGGATTGCCGAACGCGGAAAGCTATCTCATCGACTTTGCAGCGCTCTACCGGCAGCGCAACATGAACGCCCGCGCGATCGCGTTGCTGTATCAGGGCCGCAAGCTCTTCCCGCAGTCGTACGTCATCGCGGTGAACCTCGGGTCCGCGCTACTGGAGGCCGAGCGCTACACGGAGGGCGTGCCGGAGCTCGTACGCGCACTCGGGCTCCAGCCGTCCTCCACGCTGGCCCTCAACAACCTCGGCCTGTTTTACGCGAAACAGAACGACTACGGCCGCGCTCTCGACTTCTGGAACCGCTCGCTCTCGGTCGACGCCCACCAACCGCAGATTCGGGAGGCAGCGGTTGCGGCGAGGTCGCGGTTGTAGGCCTATTGCGCCGCGCGCGTTGTTGGTTGTCGGTTGATTGCGCTTCGCGCGTTGTCCGAAAAAAAACGAGAGATCGATGCGAATGCGCGTCGATCGTGCAACCGACATCGATAGCCCGGTTTCTTCAACGCGCGCGGCGCAACCAACCGACAACGCGCGCGGCGTACAACTTGCCCTCCCGTTTGACACGAAATTTCTCCACGGCTAGACTGTTGATCGTCTTTGCGACTGAGTCTCAGTTGCGTACTCAACCAAATGCCAACCATCGAACGTGAGATCGGCCGCTTCCAGGACTTCCTGGCCCGGCAGGGACAGAAGCTGACGCAGGAGCGTACCGCACTCGTTCGCGAGATCTTTGCCACGCACTACCACTTCGAGGCCGATGAACTGCTCTTCAAGATGAAGCAGAAGAGCACCAAGATCTCCCGCGCCACCGTCTACCGCACGTTGGAACTGCTCGTGAAGTCCGGACTCGTCCGCCGCGTGCACCTCGGCGAAGACCACTACCACTACGAGCACGTCCGCGGCGATTCGCATCACGATCATCTCGTCTGCACCGCCTGCGGTTCCGTCATCGAGTTCAACGATCCGGAGCTGGAGCAGCGCCAGCTCGAGATCTGCGCCCGCAAAAAGTTCACCCCCACGTTTCACAATCTCCAGATCCTCGGCGTCTGTGACTCCTGCCGCCGGAAAGGGGAGCAGCCCGCCTCACCCGATCGCGTCACGTCGATCGGCGAAGGGGCCATGCGGCTCCGAAAATAAACCCACTCCATGATCCCTGCCCTCATCATCGTTTTCCGCGAAGGCTTCGAGGCCTTTCTCACGGTCGCCATCATCTTCGCGTTCCTCCGCAAGACCGGCCGCGACTGGCTGCGGCCCGCTGTCTACGCCGGCATCGCCACCTCCATCGCGGCAAGCTTCGCGCTCGGCTACGCATTGATGAGGATCAGCGAGCACCAGTCACTGATCGAAGGCATTCTCGGCGTCGTCGCGGCCGTGCTCGTGGCCTCATTCGTCGTTCACGTCTGGCGTGTCGCTCCGCGGATGAAGGGCGACATGGAACGCCGGCTCGACAGCTACACCTCCGCCACTTCGCGCTTCCTCGCGATCGCCGGCGTCTTCTTTTTCACGGTACTGATGGTGACGCGCGAGGGAATGGAGACGGCGCTGATGCTGATCCAGGTCCGCAACAGCCGCTTCATCCTCGGCTCACTCCTCGGCATTGCCGCCGCCGCCGCGATGTCCTGGGCATGGGCGCACTACGGCCACCGTATCGACATCAAACGCTTCTTCCAGGTGACCGGCCTCTTCCTGCTGCTCTTCACGATCCAGATCCTCTTCTACTCGATCCACGAGTTCTCCGAAGCGGAAGTCCTGGGGCGATGGAGTGAAGCAATCCACAACGCCACCGAGCCCTATTCGCCGGTCGGCATCTACGGAAAATGGATCTCCGTCGCGATGGTCGGCCTCTGCGCGGCGTGGCTGGTCGGTGTGTCGATGAAGGACCGGTTCGAGCGGTCGAGGGCGTAGCTGGGCGACAAACATGAACCACAAAGACACTGAGGACACAGAGTTGAAACCGTACTCTGTGACCTCTGTGTCTTCGTGGTGAAAAGGGTTTGCTAGTCCACGCCAGGCAATCGCTCGATCAATCGCTGCAACCTTCGCAGCGACCGCTCCTTCCCTAACACTACCGCCACATCGAAAATCGGAGGCGACGCTCCTTTGCCGGTAAGCGCCAGCCGCAGCGGATGGATGAGTTTCGCGGCGCTCACGCCCTGCTCTTCGGCGACTTTGCGCAGTGCTGCCTCCGAGGTTGCGACGTCGAACGGCTCGGTTGAGGCCAGCGCGTCGTGCAACGTCGAAAGACGGGCGCTGAGGTCGTCGCCTTTGATGTGCTTCTTCACGACGTCGGGGTCGTACTCGATGGCATCGTCGCCGACGAAGTAGACGGCCATCTGCTCGGCGATCTCGCGAAGCGTGCGCGCACGCATCTTGTGGAGATCGATGATCGTCCGTAGATCGTCGAGCGTCTTCGCTCCGTCGCCGAGAAACGGGAGGAGATGCGGGTAGATCTGCTCGGCGGACATGCGCATCAGGTACTGGCCGTTCATCCAGAGCAGCTTCTCCGGATCGAACACGGCCGGCGCCTTGTTGACGTGGGATAGATCGAACCAGTGCGCCGCATCTTCGCACGTGAAGATCTCCCGATTCTCGCCCGGCGACCAGCCCAGCAGCGTCAGGAAGTTGAAGAGCGCATCGGGGACGATGCCCATCTCGCGGTACTCCTCGGCCGAGGTTGCGCCAGTGCGCTTTGAGAGGCGCTTCTTATCGCTGCCCAGGATCAGGGGAAGGTGCGCAAATGACGGCACGGCGGCGCCGAACGCGCGGAAGAGCAGCACGTGCTTCGGCGTGTTCGAGAGGTGATCGTCGCCGCGCGCAACGTGTGTGATCTCCATGTCGATGTCGTCGACGACGACGGAGAGGTGATAGGTGGGATTGCCGTCAGAACGGAGGAGGACGAAGTCATCGATCAGGTCGCCCTCGAACTGCACGTCGCCGCGGATGAGGTCATGGAACTCGATCGTTCCGGACGACACGGCGAAACGAATGACATGCGGCTCCGCAGGATCGCCCTCGGACGCCCGGCAACGGCCGGAGTAGCGCCATTGCTTGCCGGCCTTTTCCGCGGCCGCCCGCTCGGCTTCGAGCTCCTCAACCGTGCAATAGCACCGATATGCCTTTCCGCTGACAACCAGCTCCTCGACACGCTCGCGATAACGCTCCAGCCGATCGCTCTGATAGACCGGTCCCTCATCCCACTCCACACCGAGCCATTGCAGCGAGCTGATGATCTGCTCCGCATGACGCTGACGGGATCGCTCGACGTCCGTGTCTTCGATGCGCAGCAGCATCGTGCCGCCGTAACGACGGGCGTGCAGGAGATTGAAAATCGCGGTGCGGGCGCCGCCGACATGCAGAAAGCCAGTGGGGCTGGGAGCGAAACGGAGCTTCATGGGTTGATGATAGCTGTTAGCTGTTGGCTCGTAGCTCTTAGGGGGGCGGGTGTCGGAAGCGCTTCACCCCAAGAGCCTGGTGTCTTGCCACTGTTGGAACCGCTAATTGCCGACGTCGGGATTGCGGCTGCTGGGTGTCCGCCGGAATCGTTCTGTCGCCCGCTGAAGCGGGCTTGGGCTGATGGGAACGTTCCCCGAAGACCCCCGGCTGAAGCCGGGGGCTACGGATCTCATCGTCGGTTGTTTGCCGGAACTTCGTGCACGAATGACAGTGGGAATCGCCGCTGGACCACCGGAGTCAGATACCGTCTGAAGGGAATCGAACGGTGTCACGATTGTGAGATCCGTCTGAACGGAATCGAACGTGTCACGGTTGTGAGATCCGTAGCCCCCGGCTTCAGCCGGGGGTCGGGGGCGGTACCTTAAATTTGCAAAGCCCGCTTCAGCGGGCGACAGAGAATTGCCCTTGCGGTCGGGTCTCGGGGGCGGTCCAATCTCCAAATCTGGTGTGATCACCGCTTGCAACCGCCAGTTGCCGCGGGAGTGGCGTGGGTGAACGCGCTCTGGGAAGCCGAGGCGACCCCACGTTTTCGAGATTGACGTAATACCAGAGCTAACAGCTCAGAGCTTCGTAGCGCGTAGAATCAAAGGCCGTGCACCGCTCGCGTGGTTTCTCGCTTGCTGAGGTTCTGGTCGCGTTGGCGATTCTGGCGATCGTGATCACGACCACCATCGCCATGTTTGCGGAGCGTACGAAACGGATGCGCGAGGCCAGCGAAACGATCATCGCGTATCAGGCTCTTTCGAACGAGGCCGAGTACTGGCGGCGGTTGGACTTTGCCGCGATCGATGATCCGGCGCAGCAGAAGTTTCAGTCTCCCGACCTCTCCGTGCTTGCTCCACTGGCTCCGTACAGTACGTCCGTCAAGGTCGAAACGCCGCAGCCGGATGTCCGCAACGTCACGCTGACGATTCGGTGGGCCACGAACCGGGAGGCCCGCCTGGCGATCGCACGTGCGAACACAGGTGGGACTGGCCTATGGTGAGACGTGGCCGCTCATGCGGATTCACGCTGATGGAGGTCGTGGTCGCGACGGCGCTCTTCGGTGTCTTCCTCTTCATCATCGTCACGCTGACATCGGAGATGCGCCGCAACGAGAAGAAGTGGCCGGTGGACTTTTTCTCGAACCCGGAAGTCGGCAGCGTGCTGGCGCGCATCCGCCATGACGTCTACGACAGCACCTCGCTGCTTCCCAGCTACGATACGTACAACAGCTCTCCGACGACGCTCATCGTCTACACCCTCAGCGTTGATGGCTCATCGGCCGAGACGGTGGTGTGGGATTTCAGCAAGCCGGGAGAAGTGCGTCGAAGGGCATACCGAGCAACGACGCTCTCCTCGGAGTGGGTGGCTCGCAGCGTCCCGATCTTCATCTGTTCATCGTGCTCGGACCCTCTGTTAGTCAACGGCGAGGCAGCCGTGCGAATACAGGCAATCGACAAGGAGGGAAAGCTTGCCATCGACGAGGTCTTCGTTCCGCGCCCGCACGCGTGAGCGCGGCTACGTGCTGATCACTGCCATTGCGCTGGCGATCCTTTACTTCGCGCTGATGGAGTTGATGCTGATCGACTCCTCACGCGCGTTGCGCGAGGCGCAGCGCTTCCGTTCGAAGGTAATCGCCACGACGCTTGCCGAGAGCGCGGCAGAATTGTCGGCCGCATCGATGGTCACCCGGAATGCGGGCAACACCATCAACGCCGACGACGAGCAGGGATCGATGAAGGCAGAATGCACATTGACTCCAAACCCCCAGAAGACCGACGAAACCGCCTTCGTGATCGCTGCTGAGGCAACGACGAGCGGCGTGGCGCCAGTGAAGTCGACGGTCAAGGTGCAAGGAAGGATTGAAACCACGAGCCCCATCGCGCGCGTGATCGTGGATTACACGTATCACTCGCAGTGAGCGTACGGGTGTCGGATCAAATCGCGAAATTCGAAGTGCTCTGAGTAGCCAGGCTAGCTAAATTAGCCACTCTGTTGAAGTTCCAGATTACAAGTTGAGGCGATTCGACCACGTCGTTGAGGTTGTGGACCGGAAGGTCTGGGTTGACCGACCACGTCGATGAAGTTGCGGACCAGAAGCCCTTCGTCGACTGACCACGTGAACGTGGTTGGGAACCACGAGCACCTGGTCGACTGACCAGGTGAATGGGGTTGGGAACTAGGAGCACTCGGTCGACTGACCAAGTCAATGTGGTTGGAAACCTGGAGCACCTGGTCAACTGACCAGATGAATGTGGTTGGGAACCAAGAGCACCCGGTCGACTGACCAGGTCAATGTGGTTGGGAACCAGGAGCACCCGGTCGACTGACCACGTGAATGTGGTTGGGAACCAAGAGCACCTGGTCGACTGATCAAGTGAATTTGTTGCGGGATCAGAACTTTGAGCTCGACCGACCCTTTCCTATAACTTGCTGATCACGTTGATGTTAGTTAGCTAACTACCCGAATAACGACTAAAGCGCTTCACGCCCTCCGCGCGCGCAGCATTCCGATGCCAATGGCAAGCGCAGCAAGTCCTCCCAGCATCTTTCCCGGATTCGCTTTCGCGTACGCCCGGACTTTGCCGAACGAATCATTCACCTTGAGATTTCTCATCTGATCGCGGACGGAGCGGACGCTCGTCGGATCGATGCCGATCTTGTCCAGAACGCTGTCCAGTCCGGTCAGCGGACGTTCCGCGACCGGCACGCTCGTCTCACGCTGATAGGGGTGGAACTGACTGGTGGGATTCATGTTGTCGATCATTCACATCCTCCTCGTACGGTTATTAGTACTGCGAGGAGGGTGCCACGAACGGCGTGCAACGATCGTCAGATCTTCGCGATCAGCCGCTGCATCTGCGGAAGCAGCGACGCTGCGATGGCGACCTTTACGATGTCCGCAAGGATGAACGGCCGAACGCCGCCGATCCACGCGGCATGCGAGCCGGACAGGACGGCCAGCCAGGAAAAGCCGCCGAGGTAGATCACGCCGAGGGCGAGAAGCATGCCGGCAACGGCGCGGAGCGTGGTCGAGCCCCAGCCTCTTTCGGACACCCAGCCAGCCACCCACGCAGCGCAGGGATAGGAAAGAAGGTAGCCGGCGGTCGGACCTGCGAGCCACATCGGCCCGGCGTGGCCAAGAGCGAAGACGGGAAGACCACTGAAGCCCTCGAGGAGATAAAGCGCTGCTGCTGCTGCGCCGCGAACGGAGCCCAACGTTACGCCGACGAGGAGCACAGCCAGCGGCTGCAGAGTCAGAGGCACGGGTGAAAACGGCAGCGGAATGGCGACCTGCGCGGCCAGGGCGATGACGACGGTCGCGCCGGTGACGAGCAGCACGTCGAGTGCGGCACGCCCGCGCACGAGGCGCGTGAGAAGTGCCGAAGGGATGGTGGCGGCTTTCGTTTGCATGGTTTCTCCTAAAGCAGAGATCAGAGACTAGAGACTACTAGAGACAAGAGATCAGAAGGAAACGTTGCCTGATCTCTGATCTCTTGTCGCTGATCTCTGTCTCTTTCAGATCAGAGATCAGAAGAAAATGTCGTCTTGATCTCTGATCGCTTGTCTCTGATCTCTGTCTTCTTCATTACGAGGATCGCCGGCAGCAGCGTGATCGCCGCGAGGCCGCTCAGTCCAATTCCGAAGGTGGAAGCATACCCAATCGATCGCAGTCCCGGATAGTGCGAGAACGCGAATGAGCCGTAGCCGACGATCGCCGTCAGCGCGGCCATGACGATCGCTTTGCCGGTCTCATGCGCACTGCCGCGGAACGCTGCGACATCTTCGCGGTAGCGCTGCAGCATGTAGATCGCGTAGTCGGTGGCCACGCCGATGATCATCAATCCCACGAAGATGTTCATGAAGTTGAACTGAAGGTCGAGCAGCGCCATCAATCCGAGCATCCCCACGGCTCCGGCGACGAAGGGCACGAACGAGAGCGCGGTCAGCTTCACGGTTCGGAAACTGAGGAACATGAGCACGAAGACTGCGATGAAGCCGATGATCGTCGAGCGGGTGGCATCCGCCTTCACGATGCGCCGGAGCGTTGCGCTCACGAGATTCACGCCGGTGAGGATGTCGCCGGGATGGCGGTCCGGGACCGCGAGCAGCTTCGGCGAAACATCGCGGCCCCACTTGCCGCCGGTCGGATAAACGTTGATCACAGACATCCAGCCGCCGTTGACTGGCTTAATGAAACGGGTGGTGAGTTTCTCGATGTCTTTGTTGCCGATGGTCTGGATCGTGACCGGCTGCGCCGGTTGCAGCGTCTGCGCAAACAACTTCATGTAGTCGTCATAAGCCTCGGCACGGAAGCCGTTCTCAGCGAGCGCGGCGCGGAACGTGCGATCGACACGCGCGAAGTTGAACTGATTGCCGCTGCCGGCGCGAAGCCGGTCGATGATCTTCTGCTGATCGACTGCCGGCGGCAGGAAACTGGAGATCGACTGATACGAGGCGATGGTGTGGTCGCGCACGAGGCCGTCGAGGTCCTCTGCCGCGGCGCGCGTCTTCTCCAGCGCCTCCTCGACCGTCTTGCCTTCGCAGACGTACATCATGAAGTCGAACGACTGGCCGAATTTCTCGGTGATGCGCGTCTGGTTGACGACGCCCGTGTTCCCTTTCGCGCGGAGATCCTGAATGTTGTCGCTGAACTTCACGCGCGTGGCCAGCACCCCGCAGGCGAGGACGAAGACCACCCAGATTCCGATCGTGATTCCCGGCCGGGCCACGGAGATGTCGATGAGTTTGCCGGCGCCGAACGAGTGCAGATAGAGCTTCGGCGCGCGGCGAGCCTGCTTCCGCTCCGAGAACACGATGAGCGCCGGGAGGAGGAACATTACGCACAACAGAAAGAACACGATGCCGACGCCGGTCAGCAAACCGAGCTGCGTCATGCCGCGAAAGTCGGTCGCCAGAAACGCGAAGAACGTTCCGGCCGTGGTGATGGCCGCAACGAAGACGCCGGGCATCGTCGAGCGCATGATCACGCGAATGGCGTCTTGCATCGATGCGCCGCGATTGCGCTCGTCGACATAGCGCCCGTAGAGCACGGTAATGAAATCGATCCCCAGTCCGGCGAGCAGTGCGGCGAACCCCGCGCTTGCCTGCGAGAGCTTGCCGTAGGTGACGCCCGCCATTCCGAACGTCAGCAGGAGGCCGAGCGCGAGCGGGATGCCCGCGTAGATGACGGAGGCGAGGCGGCGGAAGGCGTAGAGAAACAGCGCCAGAACGCCGACCACCGATCCGATGATGTTGATGATGACGTCCTGCCGGATGAGGTCCGCGTCGCCCACCGCGATCTCGTAACCGCCTGTGTGTGAAACCTTCGGCAGCGGCGTTCCCGGAGCGGCAGCCTTCTGGAACTCCTTCAGCGCCTGCGCCTCGAGCAGCGTCCCTTCGCTCAGCAACTCTTTGCCGAACGGGACGTCCTGCGCTGGCCTGCGCGGCTTCGTGAGGATCAGCAGCATGCTGTGATCCGACGACATGTAATAGCCGCTCGACGTGTCGATCTTGAATCCGCTGCCGGCGGACTGAAACTTGCGAAGGAAGATCGGAATGAGGTTGAAGGGGTCGTATTGAACGAGCGGCTTCATCGCGAGGGCTTGCGGCGTCTGGAGCATGGCGTGGTTGCGCGCCACCGATGCGCGGATGCCGTCGTCCGTCAGCTTCGCTGCCACTTCGTCGAGCTCAGCCGGCGACAGAAAGAGCAGCGCCTTGGGCAGAATGATCTCGATGAAGTCGAGCGGATTGGGGATCTTGTACGTCACATCCTCGATCTTCGGGTTCTTCCGGTACCCCTCGGCAATGGCATCGATGAGCGAGTCGTATTCATGAACGTCACGCCCTTTGGGCATGTCGATGACGACGATGTGGTAGTCGATCGTGCCGAGGTCCTTCAGCACTTTGCGGAACTCGTTGACCTGCCGGTTCTGCTGCGGGATGAGGTTCAGCAGGTCGGGATCGAAGGACAGGCGCGTGGCGCCGGCCACGGCAAGAACGGCGAGCACGAACCCGGCGATGAGGATTTCTTTGCTGCGCCGCAGGCAGAGTCGCGCGAGCGCGTCGAGGATTCGGTCAGTCAATTAAGGTCTCGCGGTATCGTTCGTGGCGCGCGGAAAGCGGGGGGATAACAACATGCGCAGTCAGATCAGTCAAGTTGCATTCCTGATGGTGTTGCTGGTTGCGGCCTGCCAGAAGGCCGAGCCACTCACTGCTGCAAAAGCCGAGCAGATCCTGGCGAGCTCCCGTTTTGAGGCCGAGCCCATCTACGCCGAGGTGCCGCAGAAGGTGTGGTGGAACGCGCACTTTCCGAAGGATGAGTTCGACGAGCGGTCGCTGCGAACGTTCGACAATCTCACGAAGGCCGGCCTCATCACCGTAACCGGTGGACCAACCCCCGACGGCGCCGCGTACGTCGCCAAGACCACGCAAAAAGGCTTTCCCGTTCTCGGCACCGCACCGAGCGCGCGCGGGCCGGTCTTCCGCGGCCTGATCTGCTACAAGGTCTACGACGGCCTGCGGAACTTTCAGCGCCACCCGACCGAGCCGACGACCGGACACGGCGAGCTGGCCTGGCACTACACGAAGCCGACGCCGCTTTATCCGATGTTCGAAACGAAGCAGAACAAGCCGCTCGACAAGACGTTCCTCTCGCTGGTTTCGTTCTACTACAAGGATCACCAGTGGCAGTTCGACGTCACGGTGAGAAAGACGGAGGCGGAATGAGCACGGACGCCAAAGCACAAAAGATCGAAGCAGCCCGCGAGGCGCTCCGTGCTGTTCAAAGCGGCATGTCCCTCGGCCTCGGGACGGGAAGCACCGCCAAAGAGTTCGTCGCGCTCCTCAGCGACGCGCTTGCCCGCGGTGAGTTGAGCGACATCCGTTGCACCTGCACGTCGAATCAGACCGAGGAGCAGGCGCGCTCGCTCGGGATCCCGCTCTTCCCGCTCGCTGAGATCGCGCCTCTCGATCTCGCGGTCGATGGCGCCGACGAGATCGACGCGCAGCTTCGGCTGATCAAAGGTCGCGGCGGCGCGCTTCTGCGCGAGAAGATCGTCGAGCAGCAGGCGAAGCGATTCATCGTCATCGCCGATGAGTCGAAGATCGTCGAACGCCTCGGCACCGGCGTGCTGCCTGTCGAAGTGACGCCGTTCGCGCTCGAGGTTCTGGAGGAGCGATTCTCGGTGATGGGCCTCGCCCCGGTGCTTCGCCTTCGCGATGGCCAGCCGCGCATCACCGACGAAGGGCATCGCATCCTCGACGTGCGCGTGCCTGCGGAACACGACATCGCCGAAATCGTGGCCAGGATCCGTGAGCTGGCGGGAGTGGTCGAGACGGGGTTCTTTCCGACGGAAGCGGCCGAGGCGCTCATCGCCACCAGTAACGGCGTACGCCGGATGACGCGGTAAGGACCAAGCCGGCCGAAGGAACGAGAGGCATGCTCGTGGCAGCATGCCCCCCGTTACTCACTGCTACTCGGTGACGTCTTTAAGAGCCTGTTCGAAACGGTCCGCGACATCCTCCGGCTCGCCGGTTTTGTCTTGGACTAGATTCGACGCCAGGAGGCCCTGAGCGCCAGGCGGGATGTGAGACGTCGTTGGGGTGGGAGTTGGTGCCGCGGCCGGCTTTTTGCGGATGTTCATCGTCTTCTTGACGATGTGCGACATCTCGTCAACAAAAGGTTGCAAGTCAGCGCCGTCCGGCTGCTTGACGACGTGTTGCCCCAAGCGGTACATCTGAAGCGCCTGTACGGACGAGACGGAAAGCAGGTTCTCGCTGGTGAAGACGACATCGTTGGCGAACTCGATTAACCGCTTCGCCAGCGGAACGACCTGATCCTTGAACTGACGCGCAAAGTGCCCGGCATCAACGTCGAACAGGTTGCTCTCCTTCATACGAGGAACGCTGGCAACCAGGTTGATGACCGGGACGATGGCGTCGTTTCCGAACTTGGCGCTCGCCGCAATGCGCTTGATCTTCTTGGAGTCGTACTTCTGAAGATCAGGCACGATCGCGAGGAGCGTGACAAGGACGGCGCGAAACTGCTCGGCAATCGCATCGGCCGTCGCGGCCGCGGTTACTGCTGGACTACTAGTGACCGGGGGAGGGGTTGGTGCTGACATCTTGATCTCCGGTTAAGGCACGCGCTCGATTTGCAACGCGTGTCGTCGTTCATCGTGTGGCCGCCACGGGCCTGCCAATCACGTCGCCCGCGAAACGCTGACGGCGTGGCCTGAAAACGGTTCAGACATAAGGTGAGACGCGCCGCCCGGACGAAGGTTCCTCAGCTGAGGGAAAACGCGCCAGGAGATCGAAGCGGCGAATAAGCCGGCATCGGTGGCTGGAAGGCGGGAAAGGGCGGTAATAAGTCGGAATGTTTTGTTCCGATGCCGCAATCCGCGGTTCCGATGCCGGAACAAATCGTTCCGATGTCGGAACAGATCATTCCGATGCCGGAACAGATCATTCCGATGCCGGAACAGATCATTCCGATGCCGGAACAGATCATTCCGATGTCGGAACAAATCATTCCGATGTCGGAACAGATCATTCCGATGTCGGAACAAATCATTTCGATGCCGGAACAGATCATTCCGATGTCGGAACAAATCATTCCGATGCCGGAACAGATCGTTTCGATGCCGCAATGCGCGATTCCGATGTCGGAACAAATCGTTCCGATGCCGCAATGCGCGGTTCCGATATCAGGAAGCAACGGTTCCGAGGATTCCGGAAGGGGTCAGACCCAAAGTGAAAGTGACGGAAAATGCCGCTCGCAGGATGCTCAGACAATTTTCGTCACTTTCACTTTGGGTCTGACCCCTTCCGATCCCATGTACTGACGACGTCGGACAGGTGCTCCCGCTGGGGAGTCCGGCTAATACCCGCCCGCCGCCCCTCTGTGACGCGAATCGGAGATCGCCCGGAGTTTTCTTCCCTCGATCAACACGGCTTGAACGTCGCCGATCGCGTCGCGGGCAGTGATTCCGTGGCCGAGCGCCAGGAGGGCATCGAGCGTTGCCTGCGGCGCGCGTCCCTGCTCGTAGGAAATCTCCTCCGGCGTTGCCTGCTGCGACCACCGCGGCGCGGCGATGGCTTCAGCGAGCGGGTGTTTGAATACGAACATGTCGAGAAGGATCTGCGCGATCGTCGTCGTGATCGTTGGGCCTCCTGGCGTGCCGATCGCGAGGACCGGCTTTCCGCCACGGAGCACGATCACCGGTGAAAGGGGCGATGCAGGACGATTGCCCCACTGCAAGGAGTTCGGCGTGTTCGGTGCGGAGGAGAAATTGCTCATCGCATTGTTCAGCAACACGCCGAGGCCCGGCGCGACGAAGCCGCTGCCTCCGTCGTCGCCGAGGGAGGTGGTCAGCGACACGACGTTGCCGTGCGCATCGACGATGGAGACGTGCGTCGTATGGCCTGACGTCGTTGTGACCGTGCCCGGCTCCGTGATCGCGATCGTCGGTGTCACTTTCTTCGGATCGATCGAAGCCCGCCAGAACGCGGCGCGCTCGTCAGAGAGAAGATCGTGCATCGGCACGCGTCCGCCGGCGGGATCGCCGAGAAATTTGTCGCGGTCGATCGCGGCACGCCGCTCGGCTTCAAGCAGAAGGTGCAACGTCTTCGCTGATTGCAACCCCCCCGTGCCGAGATCGAGTCCGCTGACGATCTTCAACACCGTACCGAGCGCGAGACCTCCAGCGGCCGGAGGCGCAGGCGCATAGATCTCGTAACCCCGAAAATCGATCCGCACCGGCGCGCGCCAGACCGGCTTGTATTCGCGCAGATCGCGGTACGCAAACGAACCGGCCGCAGCCTGAACGGCTTCGATCAGTTTGTGGGCGAGGTCGCCGTCGTAGAAGTCGCGCGCTCCCTGCTCACCGATTCGCTGGAGCGTCTTCGCAAGATCGTCCTTCGCCAGGAGTTGCCCCGGCGTGACCAGATCGCGCCACGGCCGCGAACCAAAACGACGATGCATCACGTCCAGCCCGGCAAGGAACCCCGGCACACACGCCGATGGCGCGCCCTTGCTCGCGAGCACCTTTGCCGCCGCGGGCGCGGTCTCGCGAAAATCGAGCGTCCAGACGCCGCCGCTTTCGGCGTCGTAGTAGGTCAGGAATCCGCCTCCGCCGAGGCCGGTGGCCTGCGGTTCCAGAACGGAGAGGGCGAACGAGACGGCAACCGCGGCGTCGATCGCGTTCCCGCCGCTCTTCAAAACGCGCAAGCCGATTTGCGTCGCGGCGGGCGAAGAGGTGGCGATCGCGGCGTGCGTGGCGATGACCTGCGAACCGGCGAAAACGTTCGTCGCGAGCAGGAGGGCGGATGCAACTCCAAGCCTGCCGGACACAAGCCTCACTTCCGTCCCCGGCGCGGGGCTCGATTGCGCTCGTAGATGATCTTCAGTCCCTTGAGCGTGAGATCGTCGTCCACGTATTCGATGTGCTCGGAGTCGGGAGCGAGCAGCGACGCCAATCCACCGGTGGCGACGACGGCTTTGACATCCGGCACTTCGCGTTTCATGCGCCCGAGAATGCCGTCGACGAGGCCGAGGTAGCCGAAGTAGATGCCCGACTGCATATTGACGATCGTATTCGTCCCGATGACCGACTCCGGCCGCCGGATGTCGACACGCGGTAGCCGCGCCGCGCGCGCGAACAGCGCCTCCGCGGAGATGGTCAGGCCCGGCGCGATCACGCCGCCGATGTAGCGCGCGTCGTGCGTGACGACATCGAACGTGGTGGCGGTGCCGAAGTCGACGATGATCGCCGGCCCGCCGTACTCCGCATGCGCGGCCACGCAATTGACGATGCGGTCCGCGCCCACCTCCTGCGGATTGTCGGTGTGGATGGCGATACCGGTCTTGACTCCCGGCTCGACGAAGAAGGCATCGATCCCGAAGAACTTGCGCACCATCGAGGCAACGGAGTGATTGAGCGGCGGCACGACCGACGAGACGATCGCTCCCTCGAAGGCATCAGAGAAGGTCTCGCCGATAAGTTGCCGCGCCAGGATTCCGTATTCGTCCGACGTCCGTTCACGCGCCGTGGCCAGCCGCCAGGAACTGACAAGTCCGTTCCCGCGAAAAACGCCGAGAACGATGTTGGTGTTGCCGACGTCGATGACGAGAAGGTTCGACACGGTGCTAGGTTAGCAGGCGTTGCTGATGTTGATGCTCACAGCCAGCACCACAGAGACACAGAGGCCACAGAGAAAAGAACTACTCAGTGACCTCGGTGTCTCTGTGGTGCTGGTTTTCTTTTGAAAACACATCACGGCCGCTTGTAGACCGCTCCTTCCTTCATCACGAAGGCGACGCGCTGCCAGAGCGGCGCACCAATGAAGCCGGATGAGTCCAGTGGCGGAGAGAGTGGGATTCGAACCCACGGTACGGGTTAACGTACACACGCTTTCCAAGCGTGCGCCTTAAGCCACTCGGCCATCTCTCCGTATGTCAACGCACCCTGGCAACTCACTCTGAACCTGAATCCCTGCGCAAATCCTGAAGCAGGCTTGGCCAACCAACGCTGCCGGCCGTGCCGGCCTGGCGGAGAGGGGGGGATTCGAACCCCCGATACCCGTGAAGGTATAACGGTTTTCGAGACCGCCGCGTTCAACCACTCTGCCACCTCTCCGTGTCAATCCAGCCGCTTGCGAAGACCTTGAAAGAACCCCTGCAGAAGTTTCCGTGATGCCTCGGCCTCCACACCGCTGATCACTTCCAGCCGGTGATTGAGCCTCGCATCCTGGACGAGATTTCCGAGCGAGCCGCAGAAGCCGGCCTTCGGATCGAATGCTCCGAAGATCAGTCTCCCGACGCGTGCGTTGACGAGCGCTCCGGCGCACATCGCGCACGGCTCGAGCGTCACCACCATCGTCGTCCCTTCCAGACGCCAGTCGCCGATGACTTCGGCCGCCTGACGAATGGCGATCAGCTCCGCGTGGCCGAGCGGATCGCCCGACTCGCGCCGGTTGCTGCCACGACCGATGATCTGCCCGTCGCGATCGACGATGACCGCGCCCACGGGAATCTCGCCGGCCGCGCCCGCCTGTTCCGCGAGCGCGAGGGCTTCCGACATCCACTCAGCCTGATCCATGGCCTCGGCTCACCATCGGCTTCTACTTGGGGTTCTACCTGATTCAGCGTTCAAAGAGTAGAACGGCGGGCTCGCTGCCCGCCGTCGATTTGTTCCTGATTGGTGCACCCGGCAAGACTCGAACTTGCAACCTTCTGATCCGTAGTCAGATGCTCTATCCAATTAAGCTACGGGTGCGAGCAAGCGACGTTAACCGTCCGTTCGGAAAAGGCATTCCGGTGCGGCCGCGGCGCGGGGGCGCATTCTAAGTCCGCCTCCGCCGCCGAGGCAAGCAAAAGAGCTTTACTTCGTCCACTCTTCTTGCGGTAGACTTTCCTTGCTCAGCAGCAGGTTCACACCACCACGGTTGGCGACTGCCTGCCTACCCTTCCCCAGCCAACCGTGGTGGTGTGATGTTTTCAATCATGCCGCTCGACAAGAAATCCTTCTACGCGCGCACCATGCACACTCCGGACTCGCCGGAGCGCGCCGCGCATCGCGCCGCGTTGCGCGAGGTCTCCAAACTCCTGCTCCCGCTGCATCGGGCGCTGATCGACGCCGCGAAAGAGGACTACGCCTTCGCCGTCGGTCCGATCGAGAAGCCGGCCCAGCTCCTTCAGCTTCTCACCGACGATCCCTTCTTCGCCTGGTTGAAGCCGGTGACTTCTCTCATCGTCGATATCGACGAGATGGCGCGCACCGACTTCGAGGCGTCGGACATCGCCGCGGTCGCCGACCGTCTCGACCTGCTCTTCGGACCGAAAGCGGGGCAGGAGTTCGCCTCGCAGTACGTCCCGATGCTCCAACGCAGCGTCGACGTGGCCATGAGTCACGCCGCGATTCGCAAAGCGTCGGCGCGCCTGCGTAGCTGAGCTCGTGTCGTGACTTGCCGCACGTCCGTCTGCGCGTAGTAGGATTCGTCGCCCATACCGATGAAGGAGGCTCCTTTGAAGAACACGATTTACGCGTTTCTCGTCCTGGCCATCGCTGCGTGTACGCCGGCGAGCACCGCAAACACTGATACAGCTGTCTCATCGTCGTCGACGACGAGCGCATCGACCACCACCGCAGCTACAACCGAGGCCAGCGTTCCACCGCCGGCATCACCGACTACTGCCGCAGCACAGGAGAACAGGCCCATGAGCGCATACCAGAACAAAGTCGCCGAGTTGCACACGAGCGCGGGCGAGATCGACATCCGCTTCTTCCCCGACGTCGCGCCGAATCACGTCAAGAACTTCATCGATCTGGCTGAGAAAGGCTTCTACAACGGTACGAAGTTTCATCGCGTCATCCCCGGCTTCATGATCCAGGGCGGCGATCCGAACACGGTCTCCGGCTCGCCGTCGACCTGGGGCACAGGCGGATCGGGCAAGAACGTCGCGGCGGAGTTCAACTCCGTTTCGCACAAGCGCGGCATCGTGTCGATGGCGCGTTCGAACGATCCCGACAGCGCCTCCTCGCAGTTCTTCATCGTCACCAGCGACTCGACCTTCCTCGACAAGCAGTACACCGTCTTCGGGCAGGTGACCAAAGGAATGGATGTCGCCGACAAGATCGTCAACGCGCCGAAAGGTGCGCAGGACCGGCCGAACAATCCCACCTCGATCGACAAGATCGTCATCCGCGACGCCAAGCCTGAAGAACAGGGACCGGCGCCGAAATAGGGCTGCCATCCCGGGCCGTGCAGACTGCGGGGAGATCGGTGGATGTCACGCAGTCTGCATGGGTCGTCGGGAGTGATGACGGAAAACGCTGAAGTTCCGGCGGAGCTGAGCGCCGCGCTGCAGTCGTGGCTCGGCGACGGCTGGTCGGCCGTGCAACTGACCGGCGACGCCTCGGTGCGCGTCTACTACCGCGTCACGGCAGGCGACGGGACCGTGTGCATGCTGAGCTGGTATCCGGCCGAGGTGCGGCACGATCTGGACCGCGTGCTGGCGGCGTATCGCGCGGCGTCGAAACACGCCTACCTGCCGAAGCTGATGGAGCACAACGACGCGGCCATGCTGCAACAGGACGTCGGCGATCAAACGCTCTTCGATCTGCTGCATCACGACCGCGAAGAAGGCGTGGGCTGGTACAGAAAGGCCGTCACGCTGCTCGCTTACTTTCAGAAGGCCGGGGCCGTCGACATCAACCCCCCTTTCACCGGCGACTTCTTTTTTAACGAGCTGGAGATGTCGCGGGAGTTCTACGTCGAGAAGCTGATGCGTGTGAGTCCGGAATCGGCACAGCCGCTGAAACCGTTGCTCCGAAAGCTGGCCGATAACATCTCACGGCATCCCTACGTTCTTTGTCACCGTGATTATCATGGCCAGAATATTCATATCTTTAACGACAAGCTTTATCTGATCGACTATCAGGATCTCAGAATGGGTCCGGACACGTACGACCTCGCCTCGCTCCTCCGCGACCGCGGCGTGGCCCGCATCCTCGGCGAAGAGACGGAGCTCGAGCTCGTCGATTACTATGCAGAGTGGCGCGTGCATGGTTTGCCGGCACGCTCCGAGCTTCCGCAGGGCGAGCGCCGATCGATGCGCCGCCGCTATTTCGAGACCCTTCTGCAGCGCTCCATCAAGATTCTCGGCACGTTCTCCAAACAGCCGCTCACACGCGGCCGCATGTGGTACCTCGACTTCATCCCGCCGACGCTGGAAAGCGTCCGTCGCTGCATCGCGGAGCTGCCCGAATATGGGCCGCTCGCCGCACTGCTTCCGATGGACTTTTCATTGGCCGAGGCGAGAGAGCGAGCGGAAAGGATTCATCATGGTTCGACATAAAATCACTCTTCTTCCAGGCGACGGAATCGGCCCGGAGGTCACTGCCTCAGTCGTTTCGATCATCGAATGTGCCGGCGTCGATGTGGAGTGGGAGAAGTTCTTCGTCGGCGCGGAAGCGCTCTCCCGCTTCGGCGATCCACTGCCGGGCGACGTGCTCGAATCGATCCTGCGCAACAAAGTGGCGCTCAAGGGGCCGGTGACCACGCCGATCGGCACCGGCTTTTCATCGATCAACGTCCGTCTGCGAAAGACTCTCGACCTCTACGCCAATCTGCGGCCGGTGAAGTCGATGCCAAACATCATCACGCGCTACGAGAACGTCGACATCATCGTCGTCCGGGAAAACACGGAGGATCTCTACAGCGGTCTCGAGCACGAGGTCGTTCCCGGCGTCGTCGAGTCGATCAAGATCATCACCGAGCGCGCCTCCACGCGCATCGCCAGATTCGCCTTCGAGTACGCACGCACGCACGGCCGCAAGCGCGTCACGGCGGTACACAAGGCGAACATCATGAAGCTCTCCGACGGCCTGTTCCTGCAGTGCTTCCGCAATGTCGCCAAGGAGTATCCGAACATCGAGGCGGACGACAAGATCGTCGACAACCTCTGCATGCAGATGGTCATGAACCCGATTCAGTTCGACGTGCTGTTGCTCGAAAACCTTTACGGCGACATCGTCTCCGACCTCGCCGCGGGCCTGGTGGGCGGACTCGGCGTCGTGGCCGGCGCGAACATCGGCGAGAACGGCGCCGTGTTCGAAGCGGTGCACGGAAGTGCTCCCGACATTGCGGGGCAGAACAAGGCCAATCCGCTAGCGCTGCTGCAGTCGGCTGTGCAGATGCTGCATCACATCGGCGAATCGGGCGCGGCGAAGCGCGTCGATGACGCGATCACGAAAGTGCTCGACTCGGGACCGGAGCACCGGACTCGCGATATCGGAGGCGTAGGCACGACCGCCGACTTCACGACAGCGATGTGCGAGACCTTGCGCCGCGGTACGAGGGCCGGAGATTGAGGTAGCGTGGTTTTCCCCGGAGACCGCGAGACCTCGCGACCACGCAACCGCATGATCGACTACGAAACATACTTCCGCGCCGGTCTCGATCATTTCAACGCCCGCGAGTTCTGGGATGCGCACGAAGCATGGGAGACGATCTGGCTCGAAGCGGAGTCGGAAGTACACGTGTTTTTGCAGGGCCTCATCCAGCTTGCGGCGGCCTATCACCACGTCAAACGGGGCACGTACCCGGGAGGGCTGCGGCTTTTCGATGCGGCGTTGCAGAAGCTGGAGGGGTTTCCGAAGCGCTGGTGCGGAATCGATCGCACCTCGGCCGAGCTGGCAGCGCACCGTCATCGGGAGTGGGTGGCGGATGTTTTGGCACGTAATGCGAAAGCGGAGCGACTTGATGCCAACGACTTTCCGCGGCTCGTTCCGGATGATTCTCCGATTCCACCGTTTGAACACTGGTGATGCAGCGTCCGATCTCGTATGATTCAGCCATCCCCAATTCCCAACGCCACCAACGTAGCCGAGGATCCAAATGCAGGAAATCGATCAACGGGACCGTGAGCTGCTGGGTGCCCTGCAGAGTGAGATTCCCCTGGTCTCGACGCCGTTCGCTCTCATCGGACAAGCGATCGACATGTCGGAAAAAGAAGTCATCAAGCGCATCGAGCGCCTGAAGCGCGAAGGACTGCTGCGGCAGCTCGCTGCGCAATTTGATGCCCGAGCCCTCGGCTACCGCTCGTGCCTCGTGGCGGCGAAAGTCGATCCTGAAAAAATCGACGACGCGGCAGCGACGATCAACGCGCATCCCGGCGTCACGCAGAACTACCGACGCAACAACGACTTCAATCTCTGGTTCACGATCGCGGTCTTATCGTCGTCGTCGCTCGGTCTCAACCGCACGATCGAGATCCTCGGCAGCGAGGCCGGTTGCGAGACCGTGCGCGCGTTGCCGACGCTCCGGCAATTCAAAGGTAGCAGTGACGCCGATGAATCGCAGAGCGACACGCAGTTCGCACCGCTGACGTCCGTGGAGATCGAGTCCGTCCGCCTCCTTCAGCGCGACCTGCCGCTCCAGCCGCGTCCTTTCGAAGCAATGGCGAAAACGAATGGCATCGGCGCGGACGAATTGCTCGCCGCCGCGAAGTCGCTGCTGCAGCGCGGGTACATACGCCGCTACAGCGCCGTCGTGCAGACACGAAAGACCGGATTCGGCGCCAGCGCGATGGGTGTGTGGATCGTCCCATCCGACTCCGTCGAAGATACCGGCACGAAGATGTCGCAGAACAAGGCCGTGTCGCATTGCTACCTCCGCCCCGTGTACGACGACTGGCCCTATAACCTCTACACGATCGTGCACGGCCGGTCGGTGGACGAGTGCGAATCGATCATCAACGACCTCGCCATCGATACCGGCGTCGAGTCGAGGCAGGCTCTCTACCCGACCCGCGAGTACAAGAAAGCGCGAATCAACCTCTTCTCTCCGGAAGTGGAAGAGTGGGAGACGGCGCACGGGGGAAGTCAGAGCGCGAGCGCGGCGTCGTAGAGCTGGTCGGAGTGCCTGTTGCCGTCGGTCGTAATCGCAGAAATGACTGACATCCCGGAACTCACAAGCGCGCAGTTTTCCAGGGCGATGCCGGCACGCGTCCGGAAACGATTGATGCGGGGTGAATTCAAGTCAGGCGGAGACGTGACGGCGCTCAGGAGATTCCTCGGTCTTACGCAGGTGGAGCTCGCCCGAGCGATGAGCATCAGCGTGTACACGCTTCGCGGTTGGGAGCAAGGCAGATGTAGTCCGGAGGGCCCTGCGATCGCGCTGCTACGCATTGCTGCGCGCCATCCGCGCGTCATTCGCGAAAACCTGCGGTCGGCTGCATGACTCCTTGTTGGGGCGCCAAGCAAAACGCCCGCGTTGCCGCGGGCGTTTCTGTCTGCAAATGAGGGCGTCTACTTGATGTTCTCGGGAAACACGCTGATGCGGCTGTTGCCGCGCAGCTCGTTGGTCAGCTTCGTCACGGTCGTGACGACGTCCGACGCCTTCTGCGTGATGAGGAACTCGCGAATGCTGGACTTCACGGATTCGAACGGTTCGGTGCCGGGAGCCTGACGCCCTTCGACAAAGATCAGATGAAATCCGAATTTCGTCTGGATGATGCCGCTGACTGTGCCGGGCTTCATGCTCCACGCAGCAGTCTCGAAGTCGGGGTCGGTCTGCCCCTTCGTGATCCATCCCAGATCGCCTCCGCTCTCCCCTGAGGCATCCTCGGAGTACTTCTTCGCGGCATCGGCGAAATGAGCGAGGCGCAAGCGGGCCAGAACCTCCGGGTTCGACGTGCTCTGTGCCGACGCCACATCTTCGCTTCGAAGATCGACGGCGATCTTCTTGATGCGATCGAGAGCCTCTTCCTTTGTTTTGCGCGCAGGACCAACCTCGGTCACACCGATCACGATGTGCCTCACGTGAACTTTCTCCGGCGTTGCAAAGTCGTCAGGATGCTCGGTGTAGTACGTCTTGACGTCGTTATCCGTCACGATCTGTGCAGCCACGACGTCGCGCACGTAGCGGTCGAAGAGCGCCGCTTCGCGAGCGGCATCGATCGCTTCGACAACGTCCGGCCGCTTGTTGTAACCGGACTTGATGGCCTCCTGGATGAGAAGGCGCTTGCGGATGTAGTTCTCGAGCAGAGCTCCCTTGCCGCCGTTGGCGTCGTAGTTCTGACGCATCTGCGTGTTGAGGTTGCTGTACATGCGGTCGAGCTTCTCGGCAGTGACAGTCTCACCATTGATGACGGCGACCGGCTTCTTGGAATCGGGAACGGCCACAGCGGCCGATTGCGCCGCGGGTGGCTGCGCCGGCGCACTTTGCTGTGCGGCCGCAGGCAGGGCCAGCAGCGAGATGAAAAGCATGCGTTTGATCAAAGCAAATCCTCCAGACTGATTCAGACGACGCGGTGACCAACAGGGTTTCAGGAGGAGGGCATTCCGAGGGCTCAGCCTTGTTCCGCGAACGGTCGGACAAATGAACCACAGAGACACGGAGAGTCGACGCCGTACTCTGCGACCTTTGTGTCTCTGTGGTTAAGGGTTCGCTCGCTCAGGCGGCGAGAGCAACCATCGAGCAAACAGGATCGCTAATCCGATTCTACGAGACGTAGAAACCAGCAACTTCCTGTCAAGAGAAATCTTCACTTTTCAACAGGCCGAATCACCGCTCTGCTAACCTGCGCTCACCTCCCCGGTCGATGGCGTTTGCCGTCCTGTGGAAAAGGTGTGGAGGGACTGTCTAGCGATTGTGGGCATCGCAGCGCAACGACAAACCAGACCTACACTGCGCGTCCTTAAAACCCAATGTCTGTTGCTCAACTCGACGTCGCGCTCGACCGGCCGATGCCGCAGTCTCCCGATGCGGAGCGTGCGGTACTCGGATCGATTCTGATCAACAACCATGCGTTTTATCGCGTGGTGGGCACGATCAACACGGAAGATTTTTTTCGCGATGCGCACCGCACAATCTTCGCCACGATGCGGCGCCTCGCCGAGCAGTCGCGCGAGATCGATCCGCTGACGCTGCGCGAGGAGTTGTCGAAGAACGCGCAGCTCGAACAGGTCGGCGGCTCGGCATATGTCGCATCGCTCGTCGACGGCATCCCGGACATTGCAAACGTCGAGCGCTACGCCCGCATCGTCAAAGAGAAGTCGACGCTGCGTCGGCTGATCGTGATGGGCAACTCGGTGATGCGCGCCGCGCTCGATGCTCCGAGCGAGCCCGCGGACGTGCTCAACATCGCCGAGAAGTCGATCTACGAGATTGCCGAGGGATCGATCGAGAAGGGGTTTGTAGCGCTGGATCGGATCACGCGGACGAACATGACCGCGATCGAGCAACTCCAGCACGCTGGCAAACTGCTCACCGGCATCCCCACCGGCTACGACCGGTTCAACGAATTCACCTCGGGTTTTCAGAATCAGGATTTGATCATCATCGCGGCAAGACCGAGCATGGGGAAAGCTCAAGCGCTCGACGCAAAGGTTCTCACGCGCCGCGGCTTTGTGTGCATGGGCTCTCTCCGCGTTGGCGACGAGCTGGCGTCAATCGACGGTGCTCCCTCCCGTGTCATCGGTATCTTTCCGCAAGGAGAACGGGAACTCTATCGTGTCGAGCTCTCGGACGGGCGGAGTGCCGAATGCTGCCGCGAACATCTATGGCGTGTCTGCTATCGCGGCTGGGATGAGCCGCGTGTCGTGTCGACCGAACGGCTGACGGAGTTGCTGCAGCGGAAGCGATATCACCGGCGGCTTTACATTGAAACCTTCTCCGGCGAATTCGGAAGCGACGACGATTTACTGATCGATCCATGGTTGCTCGGCTTTCTGATCGGTGATGGCTCGACCCACGGAACCTCGGTGAGCTTCTCCACTGCCTCTGCCGAAACTGTCGAAGAAGTGCGTCGCGTCGTCGGCTCCGCGTATGAAGTCAAGTGGGGCAGTGCTTATGACTATCGCATCATTCAGACGGGGCCGAAGACCCGTGGCCGCGGTTACCGTTCGCCGAATCCTCTGAAACAGGCTCTGGAGGCTCTGGGCATCTGGGGCTGTCGCGCAGAGGATAAGTTCGTCCCGAAGAGGTACCTCTCAACGTCGCTCGGCAGCCGCAAACGTCTGTTGAAAGGACTCATCGATTCTGACGGGTGGGTTGAGAAGTGGGGCAGCATCCGCTTCGCATCTTGCAGCGAACAGTTGGCCCGCGATGTGGTCGAGTTAGTGCGATCGGTGGGTGGTACCGCGTCGTACTCTCAGAAAAAGACGTTCTTTACTTACCTCAACGAGCGGCGAGACGGACGTCTGGCCTACGTTTGCAATATCCAACTTCCAAAGGATTTCGATCTTCAGCTGATGACGGAGAAGGAACAACGACGGACTCGCACGCGCCTCCGGCGGCTCAACATCTGCTCGATCACTCCGAGCCGATTCTCCCAGACGCAGTGCATCGCCGTTTCGCACCCATCGCATCTCTACGTCACCGACGGCTACATTGCGACGCACAACACGTCGTTCATGATGAACATCGCCGAATCGATCGCAATCCCCGAGCGATCGGGAGGGCCGCGGCCTCCGGCGCAGCGACTTTATTCGGTCGGCGTTTTCTCGCTCGAAATGTCGAAAGAGCAGATCGGCTTGCGCATCCTCTCGTCGGAGTCGGGCGTGTCGAACCATCTCATTCGCGCCGGCATGCTGAGTGAGCGCAACTGGCGCGATCTCGCCGATGCCTCGGCGCGCCTGGCCAAGGCAAAGATCTTCATCGACGATACGCCGGGCATGGACATCATGGAAATGCGGGCCAAAGCGCGCCGCCTCAAGATGGAAGCCGGTCTCGACATGATCATGGTCGACTACCTCCAGCTCATGGCCGTGAAAGGGAAGACCGAATCGCGCAACCAGGAAATCTCGCAGATCTCGCGCGGGCTGAAGGCCATCGCCAAAGAACTGAACGTTCCGCTCATCTCGCTATCGCAGCTCTCGCGCCGTCCCGAACAGCGCACCGGCGATCACCGTCCGCAACTCTCGGACCTTCGTGAATCAGGATCGATCGAGCAGGATGCCGACGTGGTCTGCTTCATCTACCGCGACGAGGTCTACAACAAGGACACGGAAGAGAAGGGCATCGCCGAGATCATCATCGGCAAACAGCGCAACGGTCCGATCGGCGACTTCAAGCTCGTCTTCCGAAACGACATCACGAAGTTCTTCAACTACGAGCCGACGCCGGACTACGGGCCGCAATAGTCGCAGTTCCGTTATCCCGCTACCGTCAGGAAGAGTACGATCAGCGCCATGAGACGCGCCCTTGTTGTTGCTGCTCTCCTCGCCACCATTGCCCTTCGCGCTCGCGCGAACGTCCTGCGGCTCAACGTCAACGACACGATCCAGCCGATCAGCGATGAATTCATCGGGCGTGCGCTCGACCAGGCGCAGAGGGAGCACGACGATGCGGTGATCCTCGTCATGAGCACTCCGGGCGGTCTGCTCGACTCCACGCGCTCGATCGTCGAGAAGATCATGACCTCGCGCGTGCCGGTGATCGTCTTCGTTGCGCCGGCAGGCAGCCGCGCCGCCTCGGCGGGATTCTTCGTCCTCGAAGCGGCGGACATCGCCGCCATGGCTCCCGGAACCAACACGGGTGCAGCCCATCCCGTGCTGTTCGGCGAAAAGATGGACGAGATCATGAAGGTGAAGATGGAGAACGATGCCGCCGCCTTCATGCGCACGATTGCGGCGAAGCGCGGCCGGAATGTCGCGGTCGCCGAGAGCGCGGTGCGCGAGTCGAAGTCGTTTACCGAACAAGAAGCGCTGGCGCAGAAGCTGATCGATGTGATCGCGCCCAACGACCGGGCCCTGCTCATGGCGATCGACGGCCGGACGCTCAAGCGATACGACGGGACCACGACAACGCTCCATGTTACGAATGCAAACATCAATACGGTGCAGATGTCGTTGCGCCAGAAGCTGATGTCGGCCCTGATGGATCCCAACTTCGCGTTCCTCCTGCTGGTCCTGGGAGGACTGGCGATCTTCGCCGAGTTCAACCATCCCGGAGCGATTGCGCCCGGCGTCGTCGGCGTCATCGCGATCCTGCTGGCGCTGTTCGCGCTCAACCTGCTGCCCGTCCGTTACGCGTCTCTGGCGCTTCTGGCCGCGGCTTTTGTGCTCTTCGCGCTCGAGGCGAAGTTCGCCAGCCACGGCGTTCTTGGCGCAGGTGGCATCGTCTGCATGGTCATCGGCGGGCTCTTTCTCGTCGACGGACCCATTCCGCAGATGCGCGTGAATATCCTCACCGCACTCGCTGTCAGCATCCCCATTGGCCTGATCGCCGTGTTCCTGACGACGCTTGTCTTGCGCGCGAGACACGGCCGCGTCTCGACGGGCAGCGACGGGATGATTGGCGAGATCGGCGTGGCCCGCACCTCGATCGGAGCAGACGGTAAAGTCTTCGTCCACGGCGAGTTGTGGAACGCCATGGCGAAGAGCGTGATCCCGGAAGGCTCGCGCGTGCGCGTGGCCGGGATCAACGGGCTGCATCTATTGGTCGAGCCGGCGGAGTGAGCTTTGCGGTCGCCAGACCGCCAGCCCACCCTGCGACAGCGAAACCGATACAATCGCCAGCGTCCGCGCGGAGGTTCTTATGGGTCTCGTTGTCATCATTGTCATTCTCGGCCTTTACCTGCTCACATCGATCAAGATCCTCCCCGAGTACGAGCGAGGCGTCATCTTCCGGCTGGGACGTTTGCTGCCCGAGGCCAAGGGGCCTGGGATCTTTCTGGTGTTCGCGCCGATCGACCGCATGGTGCGCGTCTCGTTGCGGCAGGAAGCATTCGAAGTTCCTCCGCAGGACATCATCACGCGCGACAACGTCACGCTGAAGGTGAATGCCGTCGTCTTTCTGCGCGTCATCGAGCCTCGGAACGCCGTGGTCGAAGTGTTCGACTACCGCTACCAGACCTCGCAATTCGCGCAAACGACACTTCGCTCCGTCCTCGGCGAAGTCGAGCTCGACGAGCTTCTCGCGCACCGCGACTCACTCAACGCCCGCATCCAGACGATTCTCGATCAGCACACCGAGCCGTGGGGCGTGAAGGTGGCGAACGTCGAAGTGAAGCAGGTCGATCTGCCGGAGTCGATGCTCCGCGCGATGGCCAAGCAGGCTGAGGCCGAGCGCGAGAAGCGGGCCAAACTCATTCACGCCGAGGGCGAATTTGCGGCGTCGCAGAGACTCGCGGATGCCGCGCACGTTCTGGCCACGCAGCCGACGGCGCTCCAGCTTCGTTACCTGCAGACATTGACCGAGATTGGCGTCGAGAAGAACACGACCATCGTCTTCCCGTTGCCGATCGACATCCTTTCGGGGTTGACCAAGTTCCTGAACAAAGAATCCTAAGGAATGAGCGTCGTCATGATCGAGGCCGCGGTCTTTCAGTTGCGGGCTGCGGCGGACGAAATCGATGCCGGGCTGGCGCCGCAGCTCGGTCTGTGCGTTAGCGTGCTAGCGAGAGCTGTCGAGTCGGCGCGCGACGGTGTGAACGCTGCGCGCGTGAGCGACATCGAGTTCGCCGTCAACGACCTCGCCGGTGCGGTCGACGAGCTTCCTCTATCGGATGCTGGCCGAATCCAGCAGTTGCTCGACGCCATTCGAGGCGATCTGGAGTCGCTCAAAACCGCGACATCCCTCGACCCGAAGCTCGTCGAGCAGATCAACGCGTTTCAGTCGAAGTTGCGCGAGCGCATGAAGGCAATCGAGCGGCAGACGTACGTAGAAGGCGGAACTGATGCTCCGCTACCGCACCCGCTAGCATCGCTGCGCTATGACGCCATCCCTATTTCTCATGAGCTGGCCGCCGCCGGATTCGCCACACCGGCGCTCGATACGCTGATCAACAAGCACGATGAGCTGCGGTACCACTCGATTCGGGAAATCCTGGACGAGCTCGAGGTAATCCTCGGCTGAAACGATTTCCTTCGTCGTTCCGGCAGCCGAGTCCGGTATACTGTTCCAACAATTCGGTCACAACTTTGCTTGGAGAAGGAGAAGAGATGAACGCTCTGTTCGCACTCGCGCTACTGCAGGAAACGACCACCACCGACACCGTCCCCGTGCAGACGATGTCACCCGCCGTAGGGATGGTCATCGGTATCTGCTACCTCGTCGTCATTCTGTTGATCGTCATTTCGATGTGGAAGATCTTCGTCAAAGCAGGGAAACCGGGTTGGGCCGCGATCGTCCCGATCTACAACCTGATCGTGATTCTCGAAATCGCCGGCAAGCCGATCTGGTGGTTCATCCTGCTGCTCATCCCATTCGTCAACATCATCGTGCTGATCATGGTTCTCATATCCTTCGCCAGGAACTTCGGGAAGGGCGTCGGCTTTGCGATCGGGATGCTGATCCTGCCGTTCATCTTCTATCCGATGCTCGCGTTCGGCGACGCGACGTATCAGCCAGTAGCCGCGTAAGACTCCTCCAGGGCCCAGGCTGCGAGCGCAGTCTGGGCCCTACGTTTGTCCGAAGAGCGCGACGATCTTTTCGAGACCGCGCTGGTCCTCTTCGTCGAACGCGTCGAGCTGATCGGAATCGACGTCGAGCACTCCGACGAGCACACCGTCAGGTGCGAAGACTGGCACGACGATCTCCGACTTCGAATTCGGGTCGCAGGCGATGTGGCCGGGGAATGCGTTCACGTCCGGCACGATGATGGTCTTGCGCTCGGCGGCGGCCGTGCCGCAAACGCCGCGTCCAAACTCGATCTGCAGGCAACCCACCGTGCCGATGTATGGCCCGACCACGAGACGGTCGCCGCAAACGCGGTAGAAGCCAGTCCAGTAGAAGTGTGGGAAGCGATGCGCGAGGATGGAGTTGATCGTCGCCATGAGCGCGATGTCGTCGAGCGTCGTTCCCCCCTCATCGCGCCAGATGGCAACGATCGACTGGTAGCACTCCTCGTACGCGGCGGTCTTCATGAGAACTGGGCGCGATGATAGATGGTCTCGTATTCTCGCGCGGAGCGTTCCCACGAAAGGTCGGCGGCCATGCCGTTGTCCTGCAACTGGCGCCACGCCTTCGATTCGCGATGATTCAGCATCGCCAGCCATGTGGCGGTGAAGAAGTCTCCTGGGTTGATCGTGATGAAACCGAAGCCGTTAGCGGTGTCGAGGTTGGCGCCATGGAACGGGATCACGGTGTCGGCCAGACCGCCGGTGAGACGCACGACTGGGACCGTGCCGTAGCGTAGTGCGTACATCTGATTCAGGCCGCACGGCTCGAAAATCGAGGGCATGAGCAGGATGTCGGCGCCAGCGTAGATACGATGCGCGAGCGCGTTATCGAAACCGATGACGACGCGGCACGAGTCGGGATGCTGCGCTGCGATGTGTAGCAGCGCATTCTCGAACCTAGGCTCGCCCGACCCGAGGATGACCGCTTGTGCGCCGGCAGCGAGCATCTGCGGCAGCGCGGCGATCAGCAGGTCGATGCCCTTCTGATCGGTCAGCCGCGAGATGAATCCGAGCAGGGGCGTTTTCGACTTGTGCGTCAACTTGAATTCGCGGAGAAGTGCCCGTTTCGAAAGGCTCTTGCCTGCAAGGTGGCCGAGGTGAAAGGGCGACGCGATGTGAGGATCGTCGGCCGGATCCCAATCATGAACGTCGATGCCGTTCAGAATGCCGTGCAACTTGAAGGAGAGGCTGCGCAGGATGCCATCGAGCCCGGCGCCTATCTCATGCGTCTGGATCTCCTTCGCGTAGCTCGGCGAAACCGTCGTGACCTGGTTGGCGAAGATGATGCCGCCCTTCATCAGGTTCACATCGCCGAAATGCTCAACGGCGTCAGGCGCCCAGTAGCGGCTATGCAGCCCGAGGGTGGCGAACTGCCGCCGCGTGCCGATGCCCTGGTAGTTGAGATTGTGGATCGTGTAGACCGATCGTGCGCCGCGGAAGTTCTCGCTGCCGCGCAATCCTGAGTGCAGGTAAATCGGCAGGAGCGCCGTATGCCAGTCGTGTGCGTGAACCACGTCCGGTGCGATGCCCAGAAGCTCGCAGCCGCGAATGACAGCGCGGCAGAAAAACGAGTAGCGCTCGATGCCGTCGTCGTAGCCGTCGAGCCGAGGCGAGTAGATTTGCGGCCGGTTGAAGAAGTAATCGTTTGCAACCAGGACGAGCGGGATATCGGTACCCGGTAGCGTCGTCCGCAGATACGTCGCCTCGGCCGCCCAATTCCCCCAGTTGATGTACATCGGAGGCACGGCTTCATCGAGCGTCACGCCGTTGTTGGCGAACCATTCGTGCGCTTCGCGGTAGTACGGCATGAAGATCGTGACGTCGTGTCCGAGCTTTGCCAGCGCTTTCGGCAGCGAGCCGCAGACATCGCCCAATCCGCCCGTCTTGGCGATCGGCGAAACCTCGGCGGTAGCAAACAGAATCTTCACGACGCGACTCTATCTCCAGACGGCTTCTATCTGCGTCCCATCTGCGAAATCTGCGGATCAACGGCTCTCTACGAAATAGCGATCGCCGCATATCCAACGACGTGCGAGTAATCCCCGTTGACGTCGCCGCTGGTGGCGTGCCGGATCAGCCTTGCGTGTTTTGCGCCGAGCTTTGCTGCCGCGATCATCATCGCCGTCGTCGGGATGAATCCGCACATGGAGATGTCCGACTCTTCGACCGCGCGCCAGAGCCCGCGTGGATCGAGTTTCAGCACCTCGTCAATCGCAAGCTGGTCCTTGCGCAGGGTGGTTTTCTGGTCCTCGTAGTGATTGAGGTCGGAGCTGGCCACGATGCCGACCGGCTCGCCGGCAGCGGCGATCACGGCCGCGATGGCAGTTCCGATTTCTTCGCAGTAATCGTAGCGATTCGCGCCGAGGCAGATGGGAACGAACGTGAAATCCCCGAGGAGCTGCTGAAGAAACGGGAGCTGCACTTCGAGCGAATGCTCACGTGCGTGGGCCCGGTCGTCGTCGGCAAGGAGCGCTGACTGCTGCATCAGCGCATCGGCGAGAGGCGTGTCGATGCTGACATCGCCGAGGGGAGTGCGCCACGAGCCCTGCCGGTTGATCGCGGCAAAGTGCCCGAAGCCGGTGTGGTTCGGGCAGAGAATGATGAAGCGTCGCGGCAGCTCGGCCTGCCCGTAAAACGCGGCGGCCACGTGGCCGCTGTACATCAAACCGGCGTGAGGAACGACGGCTCCGATGAATCGTTCTCCCCCCTCGACGTCACCGTTTTCGGCAAAGCAGGCGCGGACCTGAGCGGCCAGACGGTCGGGGTCGCCCTCGTAAAAGGTGCCTGCCACGGCTGGCTGGCGGGTAGCCATGATCCGTAACGTTATCGCATCTCCTCGCCGCAGGCTCACTCCTTGCCTTTATAGTTGAGGCAATGGCCGAGATACGGCGCGAGGGAGAGCGTCGCGCGAAACTGAAATCGAGGTTTGCTACCGCCCGGACGGTCGTCTGGTCATGGCTGACGGACCCGGCGGTTCTGCTTTACCGGCGTGAAGCGCACGGCCGGAAGCGGGCGCGCGTCACGACGGTCGAGTTCTTTCTCTTCCTCCGCGAAGTGACCCGCGAGTTCTACGACATCGAGGGCACGTCGCGTGCGGCGGCGCTGGCCTACACGACTCTCTTGTCGCTCATCCCGCTACTCGTCGCTTTTACGACGACGTTGCAACGCTACTTCCGGACGGTGTTTCCCAATTTCCAGTCGCAGATCGACAACATCCTCAACAACATCATCCCCTACCAGTCGCCTGTGATCTCGTATCACATCGCCAAATTCGCGGAGACGGCACAGGCTGCGTCGACGTTCGGTGTGATCATTTTCATCGTCATCACGTTCCGTCTGTTCCTGGCCGTCGAGACGACGGTGAATCAGATCTGGAAGGTGCGGAACGCCCGCGGCTACCGCCAGAAAATCATCGCCTTCACGATGCTCTTTTTCTGGGGTCCGGTGCTGATGGGCATCTCGTTCACGACGACGAACACGCTCGAAAAGAACCGCTATCTCCGTGTGCTGTTTCGCCAGGACATCATTTTTCACATCGCGCCGATCATCGTCCTCTTCATCGCCTTCACGATGCTCTTCTGGCTCGTGCCGTCGACCCGCGTGCGCTTTGCCGCGGCCGCTGTCGGCGCGCTCGTAACGACATCGCTCTTCACGCTGGTCCGTTTCGGCTTCGGTATCTACGCCGATCATCTGTTTCACGGCCGCTTCAATCTGATCTACGGCGCGCTCGGGTTAGCGGTCATCTTCCTGATCGCCATCGACATCCTCTGGGTCGTGATCCTCCTCGGCGTCGAGATCAGCTACGTCTACCAGAACCTCTACGGACTGTTGCGCGCCAACGAGCAGCAGGTGCAGGACGAGCCACGCTACGATCTCTACTTTGCGCTTCGCGCCCTGATCGAGATCTCGCGCCGCTTCGACCGCCGCGAGGAGGCGCCATCGTCGTACCGGCTCGCGGAACAGTTCGGGACGACCGATTCGCAGATGCTGCGGGTCCTGCGCCGGCTCGGGGAAGCGCAACTGATCAAAGAGACGGGAGGCGATTGGGCCGGCTTCGTTCCGGGCTGCGATCCGGACCGCATCACCATCGAGGAGATCGTGGCGCAGATCGAAGGTCTTCGCCGCGAGATGCCTGAGATTCACATGGACGACCCAGCGCGGGTTGCCATCGGCGACCTTTTCGCGCGCCTCACCACGTCGCTCAGCAATGCGCTGGATCACCGGACGATCGGCCAGCTTGTCCGCGAGCTGTACGGCCAAAGGGCGCCGTCGCGTCAGCACGATGAGCGTGTGGAAGACCCGCTGCCCGAAGCCTGACAGGCCTCTCTCAAGTTCACCTCGGACTCCTACCTTCGCAACTAAATCTTTGCAAAAGCGCCTTCTGCGGAAGACGTGATGATTGCGATATCGGTCCGGCGCATTCCGACATCGGTCCAGATTGGACCGGCATCGGTCCAGTTTGGAGCGACATCGGTCCAGTTTGGAGCGACATCGGTCCAGTTTGATCCGACATCGGTCCAATTTGATCCGTCATCGGTCCAGTTTGATCCGTCATCGGTCCAATTTGATCCGTCATCGGTCCAGTTTGATCCGTCATCGGTCCAATTTGATCCGTGATCGGTCCAGTTTGATCCGTGATCGGTCCAGTTTGATCCGTCATCGGTCCAATTTGATCCGGCATCGATCCAGATTGATCCGGCATCGATCCAATTTGGACCGACATCGATCCGTTTCTTTCCGACTTATTACCGCCCTTTCCGGTCTTTTGGCCGTTTTAAGGCCACTTTTGGCCCTTTTCTAACCCACGCCGCGCGCGCGCCGGATTCTTCGCAAGGTCTCGTAGGCGACGGTCGTGGTGGTCACCCAGACTGTTCCGGCGGTGACGCCGGCGAGAACGTCGGAGACCCAGTGAACACCGAGGTAGACGCGGGAGAGGGCGATGGCAGCGAGCAGCGTGTAGAGGAACGCCATCACCGCCGTTTTCGCGGGCCAGCTCCGAATGGCGCGGAACGCCAGATAGGCCAGCGCCCCAAATGCCACTGCCGAGCCCATGGCGTGGCCGCTCGGGAACGAATAGCCGTTCGCGCGGCGCAGCATCTCGGCCACGTCGGGGCGGGCACGAGCGAAATAGCGCTTCAGCTCCAGGTTCAGCAGACCGCCCCCGCCCGCCGTGACGAGGAGGTAGATCAGCCACCGCCAGCGCCGGCCGATAGCCAGGATGACGGCGATGACCGCGACGATCGCGGCAACGCTGACCGGGCCTCCGATGATCGTCATGACGGTGAAGAAGGTGGTAGCTCCGGGCGAGCGCTCGGTGACGCTCCAGTCGTGGATTCGCGCGTCGGTCTGAATGAGTGTGCTGCTCTTGGCGCGGACGTTTTCAGCGAGATCGATGAAGCCGTCGCCGGCCCACGCGGTGAGTAATGCTCCGGCGATGAGAATCACCGCCACCGGCAGGTAGTTCTTGAAGCGGTCGCGCGTGCTCGAAACCCACTTCGTCGCCCACGCACTCCGCGCCAACAGACGGGCAAGCATCTGTCCCAGATGCCTCACCGCGGGGAGCGTGGCATAGACGACCGCCCAGAGAACCAGGAAGACCGCTGCAAAGATGACAAACAGCATGCTGCGCACTCTGAGCATAGACGATGCCTGTAACGGGAGTCGCGGGTCGGGAATCGGGTGTCGGAGCCAGGCAAGATTGCTCCGACCCCCGACCCCCGACCCCCCGACTCCCGGCCTTCGCGAAATCCCAGGCTCCGACCCCCGACCCCCGGAACCCGACTCCCGCATCCAGCGAAATCCTCCAGCCCCCTTGGACGTTCCGTCCAGCACTGCCGTACCTGTGTCACGATGCCTGCGGAAGTACTCCGAATGATCCCGACAAACGACTCTCCGGAGCCCGACGACCGCCAGTTGGTCGAACAGGTCCGGCACGGCGACGAGGGCGCATTCGAGACGCTCGTCCGCAGGAAGACTTCCAAGGTCTACGGCCTCTGTTACCGCGTCATCGGCAACAGCGAGGATGCCAAGGACATCTCCCAGCTCGTCTTCATCAAGTTGTGGGAGAACATCGAAAAGTACGACGCCCAGTACGCCTTCGACACCTGGCTGTATCGGATGGTGACGAATGTCGCCATCGACTTCATGCGCAACAAGCACTCGCGCGACAACGCCGTCAACTCGACCCTGCGCCTCGTCAAGACCTCGGTCGATCCGGAGCAGACGGTTACGGTGCAGCGCAAAGAGGTCGAGGCGGTCTTCAACGCCGTCTCGGACGTCCTCTCGCCCAAGCAGAAGACGATCTTCGTCATGAGCGAGATGGAAGATCTCCGCTCCTCCGAGATCGCGAAAATCCTCGGCTGTCAGGAGTCCACCGTCCGCAATCATCTCTTCAACGCCCGCAAGGTGATGCAGCAGCAGTTGAAGCGTCGGTTTCCTGAGTACGCGCGGCTGTGGGAGGAATCGCGATGATGACCTGCCGGAGCTTCCGCGAAAAACTCCAGCCCGGTACCAGCGAACCGGAGCTGCTCGATCATCTTCGTCACTGCGATGCCTGTCTCGACTTCGCCATGAGCGTCGATCCTGACCTCTTCTTCCGCTCGATCGGTGGCGAAGAGGTCGTCCCGCCCGGCGGCGTCGATGCCTTCGTCGGCGATGTCATGTCGCAGGTTCGCGTCCGTCAGGCCGAGACCTCCCTGGCACCGCATCGCACGGTCAGCGTGTGGCAGCGGCTTGCCATCGCCGCGACCGTGGCCGCTGCTGTCACCGGCGCGACGCTCGCCTATCGTTTCGAGCACCGCCCGGTCACGCATCCCGCGAGTGCCATGTCCGTTGCCGCCACGACGCCGGCCGCTCATTTCGCCCCGACCGCGACGAAATCGTTCGTCGAAACGTATTCATCCCATGACGCGACGATTGTCGAGATGCCGAACGACGGCAGCGACACCAAAGTCGTGATGATCTTCGACGATAAGTTGCCGGCGGATTTATGAACTTCAAGCGTGTTCTTCTGATGATCTCGATGACGCTGGCCCTTTGCGGGGCAGCGCTTGCGGAAACTGTAGGCGAGCCTGCCGCGGCCACGGATGCCAAGGCCGGGCTGTCGGTGCGTTCGTTCACCTTCAAGTTCAAGCAGGCTGACAAAGCTGCCGCGGCCATCAAGCCGCTTCTGAGCGCCGAGGGCTCGATGTCGATCCAGCCGTCATCGAATGCGCTCGTCGTCACCGACCACGCCGAGAACATGAAAGCGGTCGCCAAGATGATCGGCGACTTCGACAAGGAGCCGCAGAGCTTTCGCCTTTATGTCCGCATCGTCGGCGCCTCGCGCGTCGAAGGTGCGGCGAAGATCCCTGACGACCTCAAAGATGTGGCCCGGAAGCTGTCCATGCTCCCGTACAACACCTACGAAAGCGTCGGCGAAGCGACCGTGCAGGGGAAAGAAGGCGATCCGGGGCTCATCGACATGACTACCGGCTACCGGGCCGGCTTCCACTTCGGCGAATACGACCCCGCCAGCGACTCGATCGCGGTCAAAGACCTGCAGATCTCGAAGCTCACAGGTACACAAAAGGATCAGTTGACGTCGCTGCTCAAGACCTCGCTGAACCTGACTATCGGCCAGACTTATATTCTCGGCGCATCGAAGGCCCCGCAAAGCCAGCGTGCGTTGATGATCGTCCTCGTCGCTCGACGGTAGAGCGGCGGCAACCTCCTACACACGGGGCGCGGCGGATTCACCCTCCTGCCGCGCCCCTTTTTTTGCGGCAGCAGGGTTTGCGGCCGCGAGACCGCGAACCCGCGCGACGGCCTCTGCTATCCTTCGTCCAATTCGTTCATCGGAGGATTCCCAATGCGCAGATTCGCTTTCGTGGCAGCGGTTTGTATGCTGGTCGCGCTCCCCCTTGCCGCACAGAACACCGACATCGAATCGCTCTCCGGTCTGCAGTTCAATTTCGGCAATCCCGGAGCGCGATCGCTTGGGATGGGCGGCGCCTTTCTCGGCTTGGCCGACGACGCTTCCGCCGCGGAAGCCAATCCGGCAGGGCTGACCATTCTCCGGAAGCCCGAGATCACGATCGAAGGACGCAACTACCAGGAGCAACAGGTCTTCACGACCAGCGGCACGTTCCCCGACCTCGTGCGCACCGGCTTCAGCCACTACAGCCAGCGCATCGACCCGACCTTCGCCAGCATCGTCTACCCGATCAAACACTTCACCTTCGGCGTCTACTACCACGAGCCGCTGCGGAACGAAGGAACCGGCCAGGTCGTACCGGTGCGCAACAGCTTCACCGGCGAGATCAAGACCGACGTCCCCAACTTCTTCCTCCCGGTCGACAGCAACGGAAACGCCACCGGCGGCCCGATCACATCCGCCGCTTGCCAGGCCCTACGCCAGACGAATCCGTTCGCCTGCCTCGAGTACACGGTGCTGCCGTTTCTCAGCTCCGTGAAGATTCAGGAGAAGACGTTCGGTCTCGCCGTCGCCTACAAGATCGGCAATTTCTCCATCGGCGCCACGGCGCGCTCCCAGCGATTCAACGAGACCGCCTTCACGTTCCGCGTCACACCGACCGGCGATTTCTCAAGCATCTCCGTGCAAGCCACGAGCGACATCCGCAAGAACAACGACGTGGCCAAGGACGAGAGCGACATCACGTTCGCGGGCGGCTTCAAGTGGGCGCCCAATGACAAGTTCTCCATCGGCGGCGCCTACAAGCAGGGAGCGAAGTTCGTCGCGCCGACGTTTGCCGCCAACGAGAACACGAACTTCGCGTTCGTCAAGGCCGCGGATACAACGTTCCACATCCCCGACGTCTACGGTGCCGGCGTGTCGGTTCGCCCGATTCCGGTTCTGACGATCAATGCCGACGTGGTGCGGGTGAAGTACTCGAATCTCGTCGACAACTTCGTCTCGATCAATGCGAACGTTCGCGCCATCGACAAAGCCTACGCCGCCGCCGACGCCACCGAGCTTCACCTCGGCGGCGAGTACTTCTTCTCGACAAAGATCCCCTTCGCCGTGCGCGCCGGCTACTGGCACGATCCGCAGCACTCCATCACCTATCAAGGTCCGCTGAAGAACGCCGATGAAGTAGCCGCCGCCGTTCTCTTCCCGAAAACCAAGTCGCTGAACCACGTCTCCGTCGGCGCAGGCCTGGCCTGGCCCCGCTTCCAGATCGACGCCGCCTACGACCGTTCGCAGTTGTTCCGGGTGGGATCGATCTCGATGGTGACTAGATTCTAGAGTTGCGCTTCGCGCGTTGTCGGTTGTCGGTTGATTGCGCTTCGCGCGTTGTCACTGTCTTCGCGCGCTGGTTCTCGACAACGCGCGAAGCGCAACTAACCGACAACCGACAACGCGGCCAAGTCGCCAATCACAATCGCTCTAGCTGTAAATCAAGCAATTCAAACTTCTCCCATCCGCGGAAATCAAAGTGCCACCATTCCGAAGGGAGAGGATCGAAGCCGTGGTGGATCATCACTTCGCGCAGCTTCGCCCGATTCGCAATCACATCCGCTGGCAGGTCGTTGAAATCCTGGCGCGCATGTGACGTAAAGTCGTCGTAGCCGGTGGGCATGGCCAACTCCTTTCCGGTACGACGATCGATCAGCGTCAGATCGACTGCAGCCCCGCGATTGTGGCGTGAGCCTTTGGCGGGATCGGCGACAAAGTCAGGATTGCGGATCGGCTTCCACATCCGAACGGTGACGCGATACGGACGATAGCCGTCAAAGATCTTCAGCCCCAGCCCCTCGCGGGCCAGCTCGCGCTCGACTTCGTGCAATGCGATCGCGGCAGGCCGGCGCAGGTAGACCTTCGCCACCGGATAGAGCTGCGCGTGCATGAAGTTGTTCGTCGTGGCGTAGCGGACGTCGCGCGGAATGTCGGTGATCTCGACGAGACGCTTATCGGGATCGGCGGCGACGAGGCGGTTGTACTCCCCTGAATCGCGGACCACGGGTGGATGTGTGGTCGCGCAAGCGGCGAAAACGAGCAGGACTGCCAGCAGCTTCTTCATCGGGCGATCGTCGGTGCAACCTTCGTCATGAAATCGTCCATGTTCTTCATCACGCGTTTCGAATCGTGATTGTTGAAATCGAACCAGAGCATCAACCGGTCTTCCGGATCAAACCGCTCGGCGACCTGTTTCGCAATCATCTCCGCATTGCCGACGAGCGCGTTGCCGGTGGCGCGCCGAACCTTCTCTTCGTCGAGCGTCCCTTCCAGCGCGCGCCAGTAGTTCGACAACGCCTTCCGCGCTTCCTCGGCCGCCCGCGCGGGATCGTCGTTGATGAAGACCAGCACCGTGCGCGGCATCAGACGGCGCTTCCAGCCGCCGCCGTCGGGGTGATAGGCCGTGCGCATCCGCTCGTTCGTCTTCTGAATTTCGTCGCCCGGCGTGATCGATAGATTGAACACACCCACCGGCAGGATGGTGTTCGCAAAGATCTGCGTCGCTCCGTCGTGCGATCCGATCGAAAGCCTGAGCAGATCCATGCGCGACTCCTGCGGCACGATCTTCAGATTCGGGAAAACCCATCGCGGCGCAATCGGGATCTCGTCGACGGCCTGACCATGCGCATCGATGACGCGCTGCCAGTCCGCGTCGCTGCGAAAGTCGGCGCGCCGCAGAGTACGAGGAGTGATCATCGATGAGTTGAGTGTCTCGCCGCGCAAGAGACGAAGAAAGATCTCCGTCGCCTCGTCGAAGACCCTGCTCTTCACGACCGGCCACGCTGCTTCCTCGACCGAGGTGCGCGGCACGATGCCGTAGGGGATGTTGATGAACGGGAAGCGCCCCGCGGCGAAGCCGATCGTCAGCAGTCGTCGTTCTTCCGGATCAAGTCCGTGAAGCGCCAGAAACGTCTTCACGCGCTCCGCCGCCGCAATCGGGCCGCCGTTGCAGAGAATGTTCATGATCGCCGAGCCGACGCCGATCGCCTTCGTCTTCGCAAAAACGCGAGTGGCGAGCTGCAGAATGTCGGTGTTCAACCCGATCTCACCGACAAAATGCGGGATCACCGCGCCGGGATTGGTCTTCTGGACTTCCGTGCTGAGATGGCTCTCCGCGATCCATGCGGTCCCGAATCCCAACTCGTCCGCGAGCACGACCTGCTCGAAGAAATTCTCGAACATGACCCGCTCGCTCGGCAGATACCCATCGACCTCGGTCTGCGAGATGGAGAAGAAGATGTCGAGCTCCATGCAGTTGGATCGTATAGGAATGGGGGTGGGGAGTGGGGAGTGGGGAGTGGGGGGTGGGAGAGGTTAGCAACCCATCAAACAAGCAACGCCGCAACCCTCTCCCACGCCCCACACCCCACCCCCCACTCCCTATAATCAGACAGTGCCCGTCAACGAAACCCTCCCCATCAACTTCGCTCGCGCCATGCCCAACTGGCAGCCGCTCGTCGAGTACCGGCGCAACGGTGTGGCGGAGAACACGATTCACGGCGCGGTCTCATGGGTTTCGGGCAGGAGCGTCGTCCATTCGTTCGGTGGCAACGTCGAGGTCTACGGGCGCTCGATGGTCAAGCCGATCATGATGAAAGTCTTCACCCGCGAGTTCGCGAAAGGACTCACGGACGAACAGAAAGCCATCTCTGTCGCCTCGCACAACGGCGACACCGAGCACGTGCGCGTCGCTCGCTCGATCCTGCTGCAAGGCGAGTGGGGAATGATGCAGGCGCCGCTCGACGTCCCCCTCGTGCAGTTCGGACGTCAGGTGCGTCGCCCCCGCCGCTGGTACCACTGCTGCTCCGGTGAGCATGCCGCCATCCTTCGCGGCTGCAAATTGAAAGGGTGGTCGCGGGTCGGCTACGTCTGGCCGCATCACCCGTTTTTTCAGGAGTACCTCGGCTACATCCAAAGCGTACTCGGCAAGGATTGGAAGCAGGGAACGATCGCCAAAGACGGTTGCGGGTTGCCGACCGTTTCGATGACCGTCACCGATCTCGCCCGCCTTTTCGCCAATCTCGTCACCGAAAAGGACGACGACTGGATCTGGCGGGCGATGGTCGAACATCCCGACCTCATCGGCGGCTTCAATCGTCTCGACTCCACGATCCTCAAAGCCTGCAACGGCCGCGTCATCGCCAAGGAAGGCGCTGACGGCCTCCTCGGGCTCGCCATCGAGCATCCCGACTATCCGGAGGGCCTCGGCGTTGTCGTCAAGATCGCGCATGGTTGGAACCCGCAGGCCACTTGGTACATCGCTCGCTACATCCTCGGCGTGCTTGGATTCGAGTTCCGCAACCCCTACAAACTGCGGCGGCAGAAAGCGTTCATCGTCCCCGAGGTCATTCCTGAGAATCTGCGCGAACGGATGACCGCGATCGTACCGTGGGACTCCTGGGATCCCGACATCGACAAGTGGGAGTTCGATCCGGAGGAGCTCCTTGCGACTCGGTAACTTCATCGGCGGCGAATTCCGCGCGCCGGTTTCGGGCAATTACTTCGACGATGTGAACCCGGCCACGACGGAGGTCATCGCCGAGATTCCGGACAGCGACGAACGCGACATCGACGATGCCGTTCGCGCGGCCAAGGCTGCGTTTCCCACGTGGAGCAAGACACCGGCGGCGGAGCGCTCGCGGCTCCTGCTTAAGCTCGCAGATCTCGTCGAGAAGAACCTCGACGAGCTGGCGCGGACGGAGTCGATCGACAACGGCAAGACGCTGTCGCTTGCGAAGAAGCTCGACATCCCGCGCGCTGTTCTGAACTTTCGCTTCTTCTCCACCGCCATTCTTCATCAAGCCAGCGAGGCGCATGTCACCGACGCGACTGCGCTCAACTACACGCTGCGGCAACCGCTCGGCGTGGTCGGTCTGATCTCACCGTGGAACCTGCCGCTGTACCTGCTGTCGTGGAAGATCGCGCCGGCGATTGCATCCGGGAACACCTGCGTCGCCAAACCGAGCGAGCTGACGCCGCTGACGGCGAATCGACTCGCGGAACTGTCGATCGAAGCCGGTATCCCGCCGGGCGTGATCAACATCGTCCACGGCTATGGCGCGAAAGCTGGCCGCGCGCTGACATGCCACGACGACGTTGCCGCGATTTCGTTCACTGGCGGAACGGTGACCGGTGCGGCGGTCGCTGCCAACGCCGCGCCGCGCTTCAAGAAGATCTCGCTCGAGCTCGGCGGCAAGAATCCGAACCTCATCTTCGCTGATGCCGATCTCGATGACGCCGTGTCGACATCCATTCGCTCCAGCTTCTGGAATCAGGGCGAGATCTGCCTCTGCGGTTCACGCATCTTTGTCGAGCGAGCCATCCACGATGTTTTCGTCGAGCGCCTCGTCGCCGCTACGAAGAAGCTGCGCATCGGCGATCCGCTCGACAACGCCTCGGACATCGGCGCGCTCATCAGCGATGCACACCTGCGCAAAGTGATGGGATACATCGATCTGGCAAAACAGGAAGGGGGCACGATCGTCGCCGGCGGAAATCGCGTCGATCGTACCGGTTACTTCGTCGAACCGACGATCGTCACCGGCCTTGGATGCGATTGCCGCGTCCTGCAGGAAGAGATCTTCGGCCCGGTCGTGACGATCACGCCATTCGACTACGAAGAGGAGGCGATCCGCTTCGCCAACTCCACGCGCTACGGCCTCTCCGCCACCGTCTGGACACGCGACCTCTCCCGCGCCCACCGCGTCGCCGCCGCGCTCGACAGCGGCACCGTCTGGATCAATTGCTGGCTCCTCCGCGACCTCCGCGTCCCCTTCGGCGGCATGAAAGAAAGCGGCGTGGGAAGAGAGGGTGGCTTCGACTCGCTGACGTTCTTCACGGAAGCAAAGAACGTGTGCGTAAAGATTAGCTGAAGCCCAGATCAGTCCTTTTTTGGCTAATTCGCCGCGATGCCGCGTTCCAACTCGTTCACCACTCTGATGTCCCCGAACTGCGCGCGGGCGCGAACAACCTCAGCCCTCGCCGCGTCGCGGATCTCCGGAGTCGCGAAGCCGACGGACGGATCGTCGGGAACGAGATAGCGATACTCGATCGCCGCGAGCTGCGCCGGCGGAAACGCGTTTCGTCGCGCGAACACCATCGCGGCATCATCAAAGGCTATGAGAGCCCAATCGTGGCGACGGTAGCGGACGAGCGATGCGGGTAACAGGCGCTTCTCTCCCGTGAGGCCATCGATGACCTGCATCCTTTGCGTCCGGTACTCGTCGACGGCGAGGCGTGCGTCGTATTTCGCGATCAATGCATGCCACGCGCGGCTGTCGCGGTGCGCGGCAGCATCGGCGGCGATGAAGTCTCCGAACAGCTCGTTGCGGCCGTCGGTGAGCGCGCGCCGCGACGGGTAGAACGTCCACTCCAACAGCCCGCCGAATTGGTCAGCGTTGTAGATGTTGCCGTCGAGTTGGTACGAATGGAGGGCGGCGACGGCGCGCGTCGGGAATCGCTCGTCATCGACGCCGAGCCGATGTACGTCGTGCTGGAAGACCCAGGCAAGAGGAGCGAGGGCGATCGCGGCGAGCACGCCGGAAACGCGGCGCGAAACGTTGCCGAGCGGCGGCAAGAGCAGAGGCAGCGCAGCGAAGTACAGACCTTGATTGCGCACGTAACGAAATGCCAGCGCGCCGAGGATGGCGAAGGTGACGAAGCGCCAGGCGTGGGCCCGTTTGTCACGCGTGAGGAGAAACAGTAGCGCCATCGCCGCCGTGACGACGTACAGCAAAGGGAAGTAGCTGAACGACGAGGGCAGCCATTCGGTGTTGACGAACGCGCCGCTGCGAATCGTTGACGAAAGCCGCAGCGGCGCAAGGATCGCGTTCCATCCGAAGGGATTGACGAGGAGCGCCGCCGCACTGGCAAGGGCCACAGTCCAGCGGCGTACATCAATCAGCATCGTGATCAGCGCCAGTACCGGCGCGAGAATCGCCGATGGGTGCACATTGATCCAGACGACCGTCACGCACGCGTATGCGATTACAAGCGGCGTGAGGCGCATGTGCGAACTGAGCATGCCGAGGGCGATGACGATGAGAAGCGCTGCCGCGGCCGCCGGACGGACGCCCAATCGATCGGAAGCGCCGGCGAATGCGATGGCCGCGATGAGGAGCGCCGGCCCGACCGCATTCTCGCGCGTTGCGAACACGAATCCAGCCGTGAAGATCGCCGCCGCCAGCAACACGCTGATGATCGAGATACCGGGATCACCCGCGATGCCGTGAAATGCGTAAAGCACGATCTCGTACAGCCACTCGCCATTGATCCAGGGGACCTGCGCGCTGGCCACTGCGAAGGGATCAACTGCCGGAATGGAATGATGCTCGACGATCCAGCGTCCGGTCGTCAGATGCCAGAAGTAGTCGTAGCTGCGGATCGGCGCGATCGCGGCGATTGCGATGAGGATGAATAAGGCGGCTGCGGCGAGGCGTCGCGTCATGGGGTGGCGAGTATAGCCATCCGAGCCGGGCTGTGTGGCGAGGTCAACGAGCGGTGCTCGGGTTACGACGATGCGCGTATAATTGCCATCACGAAAATGAACGATCGCAAGAAATCATCTTCACGGCCTGCCATCGCCAAGAAGGTGGCGAAACGCCCGGCAAAGAAAGCGGTGGCGGCAAAGGAGCCGGCCCGCTCCTCCGGGAAACGCACCTCGACTCGCGACGCAAAGCGCGCAGTCATGACTCATGTCATCTCACGTCCCTATTTGTCGCCGCTTGGCAAAGGTGAGATCAGTGTCCGGCGAATCACGGCGGCCATCAAGGCAGTGAAGAAGGCGCAGGGCTGGTACGACTTCGAGATTTAGCCGCATGGCTGTCTCGTTGAAGCAGTACGACGAAAGCGTCTTCATCAATTGCCCGTTTGACCGCGACTACAGCGCGCTCTTCGATGCAATTGTCTTCACCATCATGGACTGCGGCTTCCGCCCGGTCTCCGCGCGCGAGCGCATGAACTCCGCTGAGGTTCGACTCGACAAGATCATCAACTTGATTCGCGATTCACGTTACTCAATCCACGACCTTTCTCGCACGGAGGCCGATGAGAAGTACTCCCTCCCGCGGTTCAACATGCCTTTGGAATTGGGCATCGCGCTGGGCTGTGCAAAGTTCGGTTCAGCAAGGCAACGGAGGAAGTCAGTTCTCATTCTCGATCGGCGCCAATTTCGTTATCAGAAGTTCGTGTCCGACATTTCCGGCCAGGACATCAAGGAGCACAAGAACAGGCCATCGTTCGCAATTGAAGCAGTGCGCAACTTTCTTCGCACCGAGTCCGGCCTCACCGACATTCACGGATGGGAGTACATCGGCGATCGTTACCGCAAGTTCAAGCGTGACCTACCCGTAATCGCCAGGGTTGGGCATCTCAATCCCTCGAAGCTGACCTACGTTGACTATTGCGAGATGATCAAGCGGTGGCTTGACCTGACGCTCGAGGCGGAGATGTTAGCCAAGCGGCGCGGCCACCCGCCTACGTGATCGGCGGCGCAGGAGGCGTTGGCTGCGCCGGAACCGCGGGAGGCACGGGAGGAACTGCTGACTTCGACGTATCGATCTTGATGTCGCCGTTCACCGTCGTGATGCGTAGCTCGTAGCGGCCGCCGTTCACTTCTCCGGAGACGCGGCGGCTGCCGGGGTGCGAGTGGATGTTGAGGGGGAAGGCGGCTTCGATGTCGCCGTTGACCTGCGAGAAATCGCCGCTGAATGAGGCGGAGAGAGGAAGCACCGCGGTCACGTTGCCGTTCACGGTCTTCAGCGTCGCGCCTTGGAACGACTTCTCGAAGTGCGCTTCGATGCGGCCGTTGACGGTGTGAGCTTCCACTTCGCTGGAGCCAGGTGTCTCGATATTCACCCGTCCGTTCACGGTCACAGCGCGCATCTCGCCATCGACGCCGGAGGTTGCGATGCGGCCATTGACGGTGCGCAGATCGAGCGCCACCGAGGGGGGAACGTGCAACTCGTAATCGACGCGGGTGTCGTTGCCGATACGGAAAAGGAAGAAGCCTTGATGCTCGTTGCGGCGGCCGATCGTCAGCGTGTCGCCATTCAGCTCTGTGGTGAAATAGCCGAGGTTTTCTACGCCGTCCTTCGGCTTCCGGCGGCTTCGGACCGTCGCATTCATCGTGATCTCGTCGCCGGAGCCGGCTTCGATGTTGATCGCGCCGTCGATCTCACGCACTTCGATGTGGCGGATCGCGCCGGCTGGCCACTTGCGGTCGATGTTCGTAACCCGCCGCTCCATCACGGCGCCACATCCGGCGAGAAGAAGTGTCGCCGAAAGTGAATAGATAACGCGAGATCTGACGTTCATAGTGGTCCTTACAGCAAGGTGGTACGAGAATGAGGCCAAAGGGTTTCCAATGACGGCGGATGGCTCCCAAACGACACTCCTGCGTGTCGCGGCGTTCCTGGTGGACGCCCTTTCCCTCTCGATCGTGCTCGTCCTCCCCGCCGCCATTCTCAGCTATACGCTCGCCTGGATCGGCGGCGAAATCAAAGCGATCCAGATCGTCTGGTTCGTCGCGCTGTGCATCGTCATCGTCGGAATGCTCTTCCGCGACGGCTGGCGGGGCCGCTCCCTCGGCAAGCAAATTCTCGGCCTTCGTATCGTGATCCCGGGGGAAGTGCCTTGCGGCTATCTGCGAAGTCTCGTGCGCAACATCGTGCTCATCGTGCCGGGCTTGAATCTCGCCGAGGTCGTCCTCGTCATTGCCGGCAAACGCCGCGTCGGCGACCGGATCGCTAAGACGACCATTACAGAAGAATGATCCGTTTCTCGGCCAGCATCTTCACGAACTCGTCCGCCCTTCCAAGCCGCACATCGATCTCGAACTCATTCGTTTCGCCGAAATGCTCGCCGGCAAGGACGATATGAGGAACGTCGAGCAGCCGGTAAACGACGCCGAGCTGATCGAACGGGACGATGATGCGAAACCGCTGGTAGAAGTAGCGATCGGCAAGCGATGCGCCCCGCAAGGTCTCGGCTGCCGTCTCGCGGTAAGCGCGAGATAAGCCGCCCGTGCCAAGTTTCACGCCGCCGTACCATCGCACGACGACGACGGCGACATCGTACAAATTGGCTCCCTCGATCGCGCTGAGGATCGGCTTTCCCGCCGTACCCGAGGGCTCGCCCGCGTCGGCGCTTCGCGCGCGAATCTCGCCACTCGCGAAAAGACGGAACGCCCAGCAGAGATGGGTCGCGTCGAAATGCCGTTTGGTGAGAAGCGCCAGTTCGCTGAAGAACGCTTCGTCGGTCTCGACGGGAAAGGCGATCCCGAGGAACTCCGAGCGCTCGATCTTCTGCCGGGATTCGGCCGTCACGGCGAGCGTGCGGTAGTGATCGATCATTTCTGGAGCATTCTGCGGCAACTGCCGACCGCCTCATATAATCGCCCTCATGTTCAAGATCGAAGAGCTTTTCGCGCGTGAGATTCTCGATTCCCGCGGCAATCCGACGATCGAGGTCGACTGTCTGCTCGACTCCGGCGCGTCGGGTCGTGCCGCCGTGCCTTCCGGTGCGTCGACCGGATCTCGCGAAGCGCTCGAGCTCCGCGACGGCGACAAGAGACGCTACCTCGGCAAAGGCGTCGCCAACGCGGTCGAGAACGTCGAGATCATTGCCAAGGAAGTCGAGGGGATGGACGCCCGCGAGCAGGCGCTCATCGATCTCCTGATGAAGCAGATCGACGGCACGGAGAACAAAGGCAACCTCGGAGCGAACGCCATTCTCGGCGTCTCGCTGGCCGTAGCCCACGCTGCGGCGCAGGCTTCCGGCCTGCCGCTTTTCCAATACCTCGGCGGGCCCGGCGCGCGCACGCTGCCCGTGCCGATGATGAACGTCATCAACGGCGGCGCCCACGCCGATAACAACCTCGACGTGCAGGAGTTCATGATCATCCCGGCCGGCTTCGACGATTTCAGCGACGCTCTTCGCGCCGGTGCCGAGACCTTCCATCACCTCAAAGCCATCCTTCACGACCGCAAGCTCACGACCGCGGTCGGCGACGAAGGCGGGTTCGCGCCCGATCTTAAATCGAACGCCGAGGCGCTCGATCTGATCCTGACTGCAATCGAGAAGGCGGGATACAAGGCCGGCGAGCAGATCTTCCTCGGTCTCGACGTCGCCGCCTCCGAGTTCTTCGCGAAAGGGAAGTACGCGTTCGAAGCGGAATCGCGCAGCAGCGACGAGATGGTCACCTACTACGAGCAGCTTCGCGCGAAGTACCCGATCATCTCGATCGAGGATGGGATGTCCGAGGGCGATTGGGACGGCTGGAAGACGCTGACGAAAGCGATGGGCAACGGCACACAGCTCGTCGGCGACGATGTCTTCGTCACCAATCCCTCGATCCTGGAGAAAGGAATCGAGCAGGGCGTCTGCAACGCCATCCTGATCAAGGTCAACCAAATCGGCACGCTGACGGAAACGCTCGACGCGATTGAGATGGCCAAGCGTGCCGGCTATCGCTCGGTCATATCCCACCGCTCCGGCGAGACGGAGGATTCGACGATCGCCGACCTCGCCGTCGCCACGAACGCAGGCCAGATCAAGACGGGATCGCTCTCGCGAAGCGAGCGCATCGCCAAGTACAACCAACTGCTCCGCATTGAAGAAGAGCTCGGCGATGCCGCGGTGTTCGCGGGCAAGGGGATTTTCAGGGCGAAGGTGTAAAAAGACATCGCGCCACTGAGATCTCACATCGGTCTCGCAGATGTCGAGGTTCGCCTCGGAGCTAAATAGTTCCGCCCCCGAACTCGATAGTTCAGCCGGGGAACTAAATAGTTCAGGCCGAGGAACTAAATAGTTCGATCCGGGAACTAATTAGTTCGGTCGGGGAACTAAATAGTTCGACCGGGGAACTCAATAGTTCGGTCGAGGAACGAATTAGTTCGATCCGGGAACTAAATACTTCGGCCGGGGAACTAATTAGTTCGACCAGGGAACTAAATAGTTCGATCGGGGAACTAATTAGTTCGACCCGGGAACTAATTAGTTCGAACGGGGAACTAATTAGTTCGACCCTTGAGCGACGCAAACTACTGAATGGATGTCAGTTATCGCTATCTCACGCGAAAAAACGAAGGAACAGCTTGATAAAGTGTAGGGTGTCCTGTTTTGAGGGCATCGTCCTGTTGGTCACGACGACGCTGTCGTGATGGTTTCGTTCTAACTGCGCAGAGGAACGAGCCCGCTCAGTTCCTCAAGCCCCGTAACCGGCGCGTCGCGGCGCGCGATCTCGATGACGTCATCGCGGCCGAGCTGCGCTAAGGCATCCTGCTCGAACCCGCGCAACGACTGATCGCACGCACAGTCATTCTCCGGCGTGATGTAGTTGGCGATGATGCCGCCGATCCGCATGCCCCGCTCTTCGACCAATGCGATGAGTCGCTGGCTCTCGGCGATGACGATGCGCTCCGGTCTCGTGACGACGATGACGCGCGTGGCGTCCGATTGCATCGTCTCCTCGAGCGCGTGAAGCGCGCGGGACGCGCGGATCAGCTCCTCGGCCAGCGAGCCGGCAGGGATCAACTCGCGGTAGCGAAGAAGGATACGCATGAACTCGCGCACCCACTCGCCGGCGGTCTTTGGGAGATCGATGAGGCGGAGGAAGTGGCCGGTGGGGGCGGTGTCGACGATGATGCCGGACAGCGACTCGTCGGCGATCAGATCGGCGAGCCGGGTGATTGCGAAGAGCTCGTCGGCGCCCGGCGGCGCGATCTCAACCAGTTTCTTCATCGCCTCGGCGTCGTAGGCGACGGTCATTCCGCCGGGGGTGATGGCCCCGATGGCGCGGTCGATCTCCTCGCCGAGGGAATCGCGGAACCGGCGCCACTTCTCGCGCGTGTCGATCGTCTCGACTGCGAGATTGGGTGGAGGCTGCTGGTGGGCGAAGACATCGCGAAGCGTGTGTGCGGGATCGACGGAGATGACGGTGTAGTGCTTGTCGGGACTGCGTGCCGCGAGTTGGAGAGCGATGGAGACGGCGGAGGTGGTCTTCCCGACGCCGCCTTTGCCGGCGAGGAACATCATCCTCGCGGGTTTTACGTAGGTCGGACTCTCTAGTCCGACTTGCTCGTGATGTCGGACTGGAGAGTCCGACCTACGTAAAACGCCGCTGCCCCACTTCGCGATCGCATGCGCGGTGTCAAGCGGCACGCACGATCGCGGCGCATCGATGATCGGTGCCAATCGTTTGCGCGCCTCCGCGTCGCGCTCCGCGCGTACGCGATCGCGTTCGCAATCCGGATCGGCAATCGCTCGATTGAGCACCGTGAATGGGACATTGATTCCGTCGGCACGTACGTCGCGCGTGAGGCGCTCGGTTTGATCGACGACCCACGGCTCGGACAGCGTCACAGGGACGAAGACGGTTCGCGCGGAGTTGGTGAGCAGGTCGCGCGTGCGGCTCGCTTCTGATTCGAACTGATCGACGAATGCGTCCATGGCATCGCGCACGTCGCGTCTTGTGAACTGGCGGACCATGCCGCGATGCTTGGCCTGCATCGACTCGAGCGCTTCGGCGAACTGGCGGAAGTGATCCGCGGACGAGAGCATTCGTACCGTGTGGCCGGTTGGCGCAGTGTCGACCACGATGGTTGCATCGGGGTTCTCCGAGACCAGCTCGCCGATGCGCATCCAGGCCATCAGCTCGTCGACGCCCGGCAGCGAGAGCTCGAAGAAACGCCGCAGCTCGTCTTTGTCGAGATACGTTCCGCGGTCGCCGAGCTCGAGAAAACTGTCGAGGTTTCGATCGAGAAAACGGCGGTAGAGTGCCGCCGCATCGAGCGCCTCGGTCTGCAGCTCGCCGTGAAGGAGGTCGGTCAGATTCGATGCCGGATCCGTCGTGAAGAGAATGACTTTGCGCGATGCCGCGAGGTGCAGCGCCGCTGCGATCGAGACCGTGGTCTTGCCGGCGCCGCCTTTGCCTCCGATGAGGATCACGCGGCGGCCGGCGAGCTGGTCGAACGCGGCGGCGAGCGTCACTGACCGTATCCGGTGAAGATTCCGATGCCGCTATCGTCGTCGTCACCGCGCTGCTGGCGGGCGATCTCCTCCTTGCGGGCCCGGATTTCACGCAGCGCCTGAAAGACCTGGGCCTCCTGTTGCGTGTACTCCTCTTCGGTGAGGTCGCCGACCTCGAGCATCATCTGCAGCTCGATGAGCCGTTCTTTCCAAGGCTGATCGTTCATCAACTCCTCGTTCGCCATCGTCTGGATCTGCTTCATGATCCAGTTGAAGCCCGCGATCGGGAGCTTCATGGGAAGCATGAGGATGTCGTCGAGGAGGAACATGGCTCAGGTGCCCGTTGCTTAACTGCCGCTCTGACCTCTCTCCAACTTCAGCCGGATGTTCACGAAGTTGTATGGCGGCCACGGGCCTGTGTAGAGGAACGACAGCTTGTTCTCGTACTTTTTCGCGATCTCGGTGATCTGGTCGTCGAACGTCTTCGTTTTCTCGCGGTCGACCAGGAAGGCGGCATTCATGATCATCTTGTCGCCGATCGGTTTGTTCGATCGCGAGGCGATGGCGGCGTCGCGCAGAGCTTCGTAAATCTCGCTCACGTACGCGTCGGCCTTCGCCTGGAGCGCCGACTCAACGACGCGGCCGAGCTGCATGCGCGAGAAGTAAGTCGACGTCGAGGTGTTCGATGAGATCTCGTCCTTGAGCCGGCGAATCTCTTCATTCTCCGTCTCGATCTCGCGGATGACCTGATCCTTGTCCCAGTTCACTTTCAGGCCGAACTCGATCTTCCCGTCCATCTTCTGGAGCACGTCGGAGAGCGCGTCGTAAGTCCCTTTGAGGAACTCTTTGATGTCGTTCTCGGTGCGGAAGACGGTGCCGAAGCTCATCGGCAGCACGGTGAAATCCTTCATCACGAGCTCGTTCACGTGCTCGTGGGCGAGGGCGTTTTCACGCGTTGGGTCGAAGACGATCAGCGGGCAGTTGGAGACGACGGCCGCGAATTCTTTGTAGGGGACGCTGTAGACCTTGTCGCCGCGGCCACCGATTCCGACGGGGCCGAAGTCGCGCGGGATTTCGGTCTTGATGATGCAGTAAACGTACTTCCCCTGCTCGGTCTCGGACTGCTGTGTTTGCGCTTGATCTTCCATTGTGGCGGCCTCGATGGAGAGCATGCAAAGCATACAATACAAGCGAATTGCCAACACCCCGGCTCGCCTCTCTGATCGAATCGTGGTTCCGGAAACACAAGCGCCTGCTGCCTTGGCGTGAGGGCTACGAGCCGTACCGGGTCTGGGTGTCCGAGGTGATGTTGCAGCAGACGAGGATGGGGGTCGTCCTCGGATACTACGAGCGGTTTTTGCGGCGCTTTCCCACGATTGGTGATCTGGCCCGCGCGAGCCTGGATGACGTCACAGCAGCGTGGTCCGGGCTCGGCTACTACCGGCGCGCGCGCATGCTTCGCGAGGGGGCGATCGACGTGATGGAGCGCTTTGGTGGCGTGATCCCGAAGTCAGTCGATGAGCTGATGTCGATCGCAGGAATCGGGCGTTATACGGCGGGCGCGATTGCTTCGATTGCGCATGGCGAACGAGCTCCGATCGTCGATGGCAACGTCGCCCGGATCATGGCGCGGCTCTTCGTGATCGACGCGCCGCTTTCATCGCCGGCGCTGATGCGTGAGGCGTGGGTACGTGCCGAGGAGTTGGTCGCGTCATCGAAATCGCCGCGCGATCTCAATCAGGGGCTGATGGAGCTGGGCGCGCTCGTCTGCACGCCGCGCAATCCGAGTTGCGGCATCTGTCCATTGCGGCGGGGATGTGCCGCGTTTTTCGCCGGGCGCTTCGACGAGTTTCCGCGTCCGAAAGCGAAGGTGGCCACGCGCGAAATGCACATTCCGCTCTATCTCGTGGTCGATCGCGAGGGACGCGTGCTGATGCGGCGCGAATCGGGCCAACTGATGCGCGGGATGTTTCATCTTCCGCACGGCGATACGACGCTCCTCACCGGCGCACCGCTGCGCGTCGGCGTTGTCGAAACGCTGGGCACATTCCGTCACACGGTGACGAACCGCAGGATCACGTTCGAAGTCTTCGCGGTGACGCGGCGGCTTCGCACGCGAGGTCGGGAGTACGCGTGGATCGATCCCAAACGGCTCGCCGCAATTCCGCACCCTTCCTACGTCCGCAAAGCGTTGCAGCTCGCCGGAATCGGCCAGTAATCGCTCGCGTTCGCGGATGCATGAGATTCACAACTGCGCTGGCAGTCCTTGCGGTCGCCACGACTCTTCACGCCGACTCGCGCACCTACACGATCGCGAAGGGCGGGAACAACGTCGCCGAGTTTCACGCCGAAGATACGTACGACTCGTTCGACGGAAAGACGAGCGACGTGACCGGCACGATCGTCGCCGATCCGGCCAACCCTGCCTCGTCGAGCGTGCAAGTCACCATCAATATCGATTCGCTCGATACCGGAGTGAGCCTGCGCAACAAAGAGATGCGCGAGCGCTATCTCCAGACGGACAAGTTTGGCACCGCAACATTTAAGTCGGTCAGCGTCACCGGCCCGGCGTCGATCGCGCCGAACCAGCCGGCCGAGATCAGCGTTACTGGCGACATGACGCTGCACGGAGTGACGAAGCGGATGACGATTCCCGTGCGGGTCGTCCTCATCCCGGAAGGCCGCGTGCACGCGACAAGCAACTTCAAGATTCATATGCCCGAGTTCGGCATCAGCGTCCCGCACACGATCCTCGTGACGGTGAACGACGAGGTGCCCGTGAGGTTGGATGTGTGGGCGGCGGGGAAATGAGACATCCGGTTGGACGACGCCCGCCAGTGGCCTAGAATCCTCTCATGCTCGGGCGTGTGGCGGTCGCGGTCTCACTTCTCCTCGTATCATTCGCAGCCTTTCCGCAGTGCAATCTCACATCGGTTGCCAGCGTCCCGTTTCGCGCTTCGTATCTCGACATCGCTATCGATGGGAACGACCTCTGGGCGGCAACCTCGTACGGCGTCTCCCTCTTTGATCGGAGCGTCGATCCGCCCGCGCTGGTCGTCGCGTTTCCTCTGCCGGGCGTTACGCGCGTGGTTCGCGCTACGAACGGTCTGGCCTACGTCGGCAGCGGGTCTTCGCTGTACGTCGTCAGGAAAAATGGACGGAACCTGCTACTGCTGCGAACGATCGACGCCGGGGCGACGGTCAACGACCTTTTGCTGACAACGCTCGATCTCTACGTGGCCACCACAGCCGGCCTTTCGCAATGGGACCTGCTCGATCCGACCACGCCGTCCAAAACGCCGGCGATCTTCACGACCAGCACGCCGAACGTGCGCTCGCTCGCGATCAGCGGTTCGACGCTGTTTGCCGCGGACGGCGACACATCGGTCGAGGCGTTCAATATCAGCGTCCCGTCGATTCCGAACGGGATCGGCACGATCACATCGCTTCCAGGCTCGATCGCCGTCAGCGCCGCGAACAGCAGGTTGTACGTCTCTGACGGCTTCACGACGGACATCTTCGCCAGCGCCGAGGGCGGCGGCAGCAGTGCGATCAAACTGGCTCGTGATTCGTTCGGCGCCGTGGCTGTCGCACCGATCAACACCACCGCGATCTTCGCAGCAGGCGCCGACAATCGAGTCCGCGTCTTCGATCTTGCCGCTTCCGCGAGCCCTGTGGAGTTGTTTCGCGCGGAGCTCTTTCCTGGAGGAGGCACAGTCAATCGGATCGGACGCATTGCCGCCGCTTCCAATCGCCTCTACGTTGCCGGCGGCGACCTCGGCCTGCTGACCTACGACACGACATCCTTCGCGACGCCGTTCGCACTGCGCAGCTACGCAACCGGCGCAACGACCTCGGTCGTTTCGCTTGCGACGAGCACAGGCATCAATGTTTACGTTTCGCGCGCCGCCAGCGGCATTACCGAGTTCAGCCAGACGTCCGTGGGTGCGCTGACGCAGCTTCGTTCGTGGGATAGCAACAACGATACGGTCTGGGACGGCGGAAACAACTTTCTCCTGACATCATCCGGAGCGACCGCCTCCTTTTGGGCTTTGAGCTCAGCGACGCCGACGCGCGTCTCCACCCTCATTCTTCGCGCGCCGATCGCCTCGGCGGCGCTGATCGGCACGACCGGCTATTTCGTTCTCAACGAAACTACCGGAGGAACGCTCTGGTCTGCCGATCTCGCGCCGGCCACACCGACAGCACAACAGATCGCGCTCACGGCGATCAAGCCGTCGTTCATCGCGCGCTCAGGCTCCGCGCTGGTCCTGGCCGAACTTAAGGGCGACGGCACGACCTCGCTCTCATACTTTGCCGCGGCGGATTTTACGAAGACGCCGGTCACCACGAACATCGCCGGACTGGCGACTGGCGGCGTCGCACTCTCCGGCTCGACCGCAGCCATATCGACGTTCAGCGGCGTGACGCTCGCCGATTTCGCGAGCGGCTCGACGGCAACTCTGCCGCAATCGAATGGAGCGATCGCGCGCCGGCTCGCCTTCGCAGGAACGACGCTGGTGGAGCTGACCGATAGCACACTCCTGCTGTGGAACACGCAGACACGGACGCTGACGAAGCAATTCACGCTGCCCGCCGTTCCCGTTTCTGTGCACGTCGGGCCGGACAACGCTGTGGCGGATGTAGCCACCGAGGATGGCATCACGAGCGTGCAGCTCGCGGGGACGACGCGTGTCCCTTCGCTGCTCAATACGTCGAACGGCAACGTCTACTACAAGAAGCTCGTCGCCGGAAGCCAGCGGCTCTATCTCTTCGACGGCCACAATGTCGATGTCTTCACGAACACGATGCAGTACACCGGCGGCATCCGCACGCCACTCGTCGTCGACGTTGCCGCGAGCGACAGCGCTGTCTTCACGATCCAGAACAACCTGGCAGTCACGGCGTACGGCCGCGAAGGAAACGCGCTCACGACCTCGGCGATCAACGAAGGAACCGACGCGCAGGCGCAGTCGATCGCCTCAGCCGGCGGCACGGCATGGGCGTCGATCGTATTGAATTGCCACAGCAGCGGTTGTGAAGGAAAGACGATCGTCTTCGATCCGAAGAGCGCTTTTGCCCAGACCGCGACGATGACCGGCGCCGTACGCGACGTCGTGACCAGCGGTAACCGCGCCTACGTCCTCACCGAACTGCCGAACGAGGTGCGCGTGGTCGATATCAGCGATCCCGCACACCCGGTGGTTCAGTTCACCCACGCCACGGAGGGCGCGCAACCGCCTTCGTCGATCGCTTTCGCCAACGGCACCGTTTACGTTCTCGGCGAGAAGCTTTACACCTACGCGGCCGGCGACCTCTCGAAGACGGGAGAGCAGCTCGCCTCCGCCGTCTTCGATCCCGCCACGCAGAAGATTCGCGCCGACGGGGCATGCGTCGCCTACACCGGCCGCGACTTCTCGCCCCAATTCCTTGGCGGGACGCCGGTCGTGACCTCGCCTGCCAACGCACGTTTTGTCGGGTCGCAACCGGGTACGCTCTATTTCCTGACCGACTACTCGCTCGAGATCTGGTCGGCCAAGCCCCTGCCGCAGCCTGCGCGCCGGCGCCCGTCGCGATAGCATCTGCCAATGCCGAAGATCATCTTCTCGTCCGACGAGAACGCGTACCGCATCACGCTTGCCGATCCGCCACTTCACATCCTCGACATCACCATGCTCGAAGAGCTTCGCGATGCGATCGCACGCGTCGCGAACGACCGGCACGTTCTGATCATCGACTCGCAGGGTGAAAAAGCCTTTTCCGCCGGCGCCAGCGTGCAGGATCACCTCGGCGACCGTGTGGCCACGATGCTCAGCCGCTTCCACGATTGCTTCCGCATGCTGGCGAAGCTCGACGTTGTGACGGTCGCGCTCGTGCGCGGCGCGGCGCTCGGCGGGGGATGCGAGCTGGCGCTGGCTTGCGACTTCGTTCTGGCCTCCGAACGCGCCAAGTTCAGCCAGCCCGAGATCAACCTCGGCGTCTTTCCTCCGGTCGCTGCGTACCAACTCTCGAGGCAACTGCCATCGCGCAAAGGGCTCGAGCTTCTGCTGACGGGCGACTCGATCGATGCCGCGGCCGCCGATCGCCTCGGCCTCGTCAACGCTGTCTTTCCGCTCGCCGAGTTTGACGCGCGTGCCGACGCATGGCTGCAGCGTCTCTACAAGCAGAGCGCGTCGTCGCTGCGTTTCGCGCGCCGTGCGTTCCGACTCGCCCAGACCGCCGATTTCTACGAGCGGCTCGGCGCCGTCGAGCGTCTCTATCTCGACGAGCTAATGGAGACGCACGACGCCAACGAAGGGTTGAACGCGTTCGTAGAAAAGCGAAAGCCGGAGTGGACGGGACACTGATTCAGTCCCGTCCAACGAGGCTTCGCTGAGGTTCAGTTCACTCCAGCCATCAACCGCTTGATGATCGGAATCATCACAGCGAGGATCAAGGTCGTGACGGCGGCAGTGACCGCCGCAATCATGAATACTTCGGAGTAGGTGCGGTGGCCGACCAGACCTGCCACCCACCCGGCTACGTAGTTGCCCATCGCTGTGGCGAAGAACCAGAACCCCATCATCAACCCAACGACCCTCGGCGGAGACAGCTTTGTCACCATGCTCAGACCAACCGGGCTGAGACAGAGCTCGCCGGCCATCTGCAGGAAGTACAGACCAACGAGCCACAGCGGGCTGACGCGCGAACCGGTAGATTGGAAGTACCGCGCTGCGGGAACCATCAGCAAGAACGAGAACGTGAGAAAAAAGAGACCGAGCGTGAACTTGGCCGGACTCGATGGCTCGCGGCGGCGTGCGGACATCGTGAACCAGATCCAGGCGAAGATCGGCGAAAAGATGATGACGAACAACGGTTCCACCGACTGGAACCAGCTCGATGGGTAGTTGAAGCCCAGGATCGTCAACCGCGTCGCGCGGTCTGCAAAGAGAGTGAGGCTCGAACCAGCCTGCTCGAAACCGGCCCAGAAAATCAGCGCAAAGAGGGTCAGGATCAATGCGGCGACGATGCGGCCCCACTCCTGCCTGGTGAACGCCTTTTCCTGAACCACCGGCGTCGCCGCGATCGCCGCCGCAACCGGTTTTTCCGGCCCCGAACGGGCGACGAGGTACTTGCGGCCGTAGACGTACTGAATCAGGCCCAGCACCATGCCGACGCCGGCCGCCGCAAAGCCGATGTGCCAGTTGATCTTCTGTCCAAGCCAGCCGGTGACCAGGGGAGCGATGAACGCACCGAGGTTGATTCCCATATAGAACAGCGAGAAGCCGGCGTCTCGGCGTGGATCATCGCGCGTGTAGAGCGTTCCGACGATCGTGCTGACGTTCGGTTTGAGCAGGCCCGTTCCGAAAATGATCAGCAGGAGGCCGGTATAGAAGAAGGGAATGCCCGGAATCGCCATCGTGAAATGGCCGCTGGCGATGATGACTCCGCCGACAAAGACTGCACGGTAGTGGCCGAGAAACCGATCGGCGATGAAGCCGCCCGGGATTCCCATCAGGTAAACCAGCATCGTGTAGAGGCCGTAGATGTTGGTCGCCTTTGCGTCCGGAAATCCGAGGCCGGGCTGCATGACGGAACCAGTCATGTAAAGCACGAGCAGCGCGCGCATCCCGTAATAGCTGAAGCGCTCCCACATTTCGGTGAAGAAGAGCGTTGCCAATCCACGTGGATGGCCGAACCACTGCTTTTCTGCGACGGCGATGTCTGACATGCCGGCCATTCTCAGGCAGCGATGATGCACAATGCAACGGCGATGACGGAGTCGTTGCAGAGTGTTGCACCGCGCCGGCTGGAGCGGAATGTTCCTCTCGCCCCGCTAACGACCCTCGGAATCGGTGGGCCGGCGCGGCTTTTCGTCCGTGCGGAGACCGTGGATGAGATCCGCGAAACCATCGCCTGGGCTGCATCGCAGCACGAACCGCTCTTCGTTCTCGGCGGCGGCAGCAATCTCCTCATCGCTGACGAAGGCTTCGACGGATTGGTGCTGCAAATCGATCTGCGCGGCATCACGATTCGCTCAGAATCGCTGGAAACGGTGATGGTTTATGTCGCCGCAGGCGAGCGCTGGGACGACTTCGTGTCGTTCGCAGTGATGCGCGGCTGGGCCGGCATCGAGTGCCTCTCCGGCATTCCTGGCTTGACCGGAGCGACGCCGATTCAGAACGTGGGTGCGTACGGGCAGGATGTCAGCGAGACGATCGTCCGCGTCGAAGCGATCGAACGCGATACCGGCCGCGTCGTCACGTTCACGAACTGGGAGTGCGGCTTCGGCTACCGGCAGAGCATTTTCAAGAGCTCGGCGAAGGACCGCTACATCGTCGCCGGTGTGACGTTCCGGCTGACTCCCGGTGGGGCAGCGGCGATTCGCTATCCCGAGTTGCAGACCTATCTCGACGAGCACGAGATCGACGTCAGCGACCTGCGAGGAGTCCGTAGCGCGGTCATCGCCATCCGCAAGCGCAAAGGAATGGTGCTCGATGCCACCGATCCCGACACGCGCAGCGATGGCTCGTTCTTCATGAATCCGGTCGTGACGCAGTCGACGCTCGATGAGATCGTTCTTCGCGCCGGCACGAAGAATGTGCCGCACTTTCCATCCGGCGATCAGATCAAGCTCTCCGCCGCCTGGCTGATCGAGCACGCCGGTTTTCACAAAGGTTTCGCGCACGGAAACGTAGGCCTGTCGTCGAAACACACGCTCGCCGTGATCAACCGAGGCGGCGGCACCGCACGTGAAGTGCTGGAGCTCGTGGCAATGATTCAAGGACGGGTACGCGAAGAGTTTGGCGTGGAGATCCAACCAGAACCGAATTTCATCGGGTTCCAGTAAGCGTATTCGACGTTCAACCACAGAGACACAGAGATCACTGAGTTGAGGCTGTCCTCTGTGACCTCGGTGTCTCTGTGGTGGAAGGGTTGGATCAACGCGGCAATGACACGACAGGTTCTACGTATTTCGCCAACTTCTCCCTCACCTCATCCGGCACCGCCGTCGGCTTGAACTCGCCGCGTTTTACGGCCACGAGGATGTACTTGCCCGTAGCGACGATGATGTCGGGGGCTTCGCTGCGGTGCACTTCGAAGTTGAGGTGGATCGAGCTGCTGCCGATCTTGCCGAAGTAGGCGTCGACGATCAGGAGCTCATCGAGCGTGACGGGGTGGAAGAAGTCGCACTCGACGTGGACGCGCGGCAGCCAGAGGCCGAGCTCGTCGAAGAGCGTTCGATAGGAGAGGCCGCACGAGCGGAACAGCTCGACTTCGGCCAAGCCGAAGAAGCGCAGGTAGGCCTGGTAGTTGATGATGCCGGCAGCGTCGATGTCTTCCCAGCGGACGTACTCGGATACGGAAAAGCGCATATCGATAGAATTCTAGTCACGAGACAGCTGCTCGCTGCGTTCTTTCTTTTGTCTGCGCCGGCGCTCTTTGCGGCCGATGCTCCACAAACTCTCGTCGCCATCCGGGCGCTTAGCCACGGTCGAAGTGAGGTGCAAAATGCCGGAGCCCACTTCGGGCTCCGGCGGTACTACGGTGCACTCAACGCGAGCGCCGGCGCTTTTCCCGACGTCGCATGATCATGACTATCTCGACGACCGTCGTTTTGGGGTGGCGTCGCGCATACCTGACTGTTGTGAACCGTCCGGTACGCACGTCGCGCGCGGATTTCACAATGGTGATCATCATGACGGGCTCCTTTCGTTAGCGTTGTGGTGTGGGCTCAGCCCACGGGAAGCTTCGGTTCCATTTCGACCTGCTCGCCGCCATCGGCGGACAATTGGTCCTTGCCCGCCTTGAAGTCTTCCGAGACTCCGTCCAGTGTGGCCGCCACTTCGTCGAGCGTTAACGTGAAAATGGTCAGGACTGCCCGCCACGACTCCGGGATGAGCCGGGTCGTTTTGAGGGCCGCGATAATCGGCCGTGCTGCGCCGTACACAGTGACCAGACGCTCCATCTGCGCTGCAGGAGTCTGCAAGGAGCTCAACGCCAGGACGTCAAACTTCTGAACCCGGCGGTCGATGGTGCCGAACGAGAGGTGCTTCGTTTTGTCGGAGTGATCGAAGTTCGTGCTCATGATGTCCTTTCCGTGCCGCCAAAGAAGCGGCGTGAGGATGCGGACGCGTCACAGCGCGCCCGCATTGGTTGCGTGTTCATGCCGCCAGCGCTAGACATGCGCTTCCGCGGGACGGTTGCGCCACTTCGGGGAGCCCATCAGATTTCCCCCTCCGCCCTTCGTCAGTCCTACCGGGACAAATATCCCGACCTGGGTCCATGCGTTGGTCAGAGCCATTTGCACATCCCCGCCGACGCCATACAGCTCGCCGGCGACGATGACCGTGGCATTGGCGAAGTCCTGAAATCCCGCCTGTGGGAACAGACGCGTCCTCCGTACCTCGTTCCAGATGCTGCCGGGGACCATCCAGGAGTATCCGCCCACGGCAACACAAAACAGGTAGAACGCGAAATTCAGGATCCCCGAGTTGATGTGCACGCCGCCGTTGTCTTCCGCTGCGTGAACGTAGTCGCGCATGTGCGCGGGCTGCGGATCACGGCCGAGAAGGGGGTCGTCGTACGCAGTTCCGGGCGCCTTCATGGAACGAATGGCGATGCCATGGATCGTCGGACCGAGCAGACCCTCTCCGATGAGCCAGTTGGACGCAGCCGCCGTCAGGGCGAGCCAGTACTGCTTGATCATGATTCCGAACGCGTCGGAGAGGTGCTCGTTCAGCGCACCGGTCTGCCCGAGGTACGCAAGCGCTGCGTCAGCCTGCGTCACGCCATGCGACATCTCATGGCCGATCACGTCGATCGTGGTGAAGCCTGTGAATATCTTTCCGTCGCCGTCGCCGTAAACCATCTGCCTTCCGTTCCACATGGCGTTGTCGAAAGACTTGCCATAATGGACGGTCGAAATGAGAGGCATGCCGCGGTCGTCGATCGAGTTTCGATTGAAGACCTTGGCGTAAAAATCGAACACCGCACCGGAGCCGTCGAAAGCAGCCTTCGCCTCGGCGTCTTCGATGTGGAACGTACATTCGGTGGCGACGAGCCTGGCCGTCAGCGTCGTCGTGTGCCGGGCGTCGTAGACGAAACGAAGCCTGGGCCGTGATCTCGTGGCACGGGGCGTGTCGATGAGTGTTGCCTCGCGCTCCCTGACGATCCGCGCCGTCTGGTGCAACGTCGCGGCGACGATCTCGCGCGCTTCCTCATCGCCATGTTCTGCCAGGTGCCGCTGCAGGTGCGGTGGGATGACAGTGCAGGTGGAATGATGTATCTTTAGGAACGACACAATAACTCCTTTCTTCGCAGATTCGGGGTGCGTGTTGGGCACGGACCGCGCAGACACGCGGCCCGTGCTGTAATCCACTTAGTTCACTTCGGTCGGCTTCGGCGGTTTCACCGTCTTGACGCGCGGTTTCCGCAGGTCTCTCTGGATCATCTTGGTGTGCGCCTCCACACCGGCGCTCGACGGGTCACGGCCAATTCCCTTCGCGATTTGAAGGGTTTGCAGGACGTCAGCAATGGCACGCGCTTTTCGAGCGCCATAGGTGAATTTCAGGTTTGTGAGGAACTCCTCAACCTGATCGATCACCGGGCGGAACGCGTCCAGGAACTGAAGTGTCGCTCGCGACTCCTGGACGTCGAACTTGCCCGCGCTATTGAGCTCGGGATTGGCATCGATCGCTGCAATCGTGCTTCGGATCGATTCCGGTGAAAATGATCGAAACCGATTCACGAATTGAACGGTTTCCGTATGTCTCCGCTCGAATGCTGGTACGAGACCGGTCACGCTGGATATCGCCTTACTGATCGTGCCTGCGATCTCGTCGTACGCTGTCGGTGCCGTGGAAACGTTATCCGCGGCACTTTGCGGCGCGCTCTGCAACGCACCGCTCCCAAGGTTGTCGGACATGATCTCCTCCTGTCATAGAGACTGTCATAGCCTTTGTAAACACCACGAACCGGATTTCCCGTGGGAACGCGCTCCGCGACAAACCCCCTCCAAGGTTGTCGAACATGCTCTCCTCCATTCCTCCCCGCGTCACGCCCTCGCTACGAGCGAAAGGAGTCACGCTTGTTACCCGCGAGGGCTCGGGCCCGAGTACTCGCGAGCGATAGGCACAATGCGCATGTGCCTTGAAGCCGGACCGGATTGATGAATGCTACTTAGACGAAAGTGGTTCCTCGAAAGTTACTTCTCCGAGAGAGATCCGTGTTTGCAAGCGCGACGAACCTGCCATTCACGACGCCTCCGACGCCGAAAGTTCCGTAAGAAAATGTGCAGTGCCCCTCCGATGAACGGTTCCTTGAAGAACCGACAGGGAACGCGCTCCGCGACACGCCCCCTCCCAGGGTGTCGGACAAGCTCTCCTCCCTTCCTTTCTGCGTGACACCCTCGCTACGAGCGAAGGAGTCACGCTTGTTACCCGCGAGGGCTCGGGCCCGAGTACTCGCGAGCGATAGGCACAATGCGCACGTGCCTTGAAGCCGGACCGGATTGATGAATGCTACTTAGACGAAAGTGGCTCCTCGAAAGTTACATCTCCGAGAGGAATCCGTGTTTGCCAACGCGTTGAACCTGCCATTTCACGGTGTCTCCGGGAAAGTTCCCTAAGAGAATGTGCAACGCCGCGCCGATGAACGGTTCCTTGAAAACTGACAGGGAATGTGCTCAGCGACACACCTCCTCGTCAGGGTCTCGGATTTGCTGTCCTCCATTCCTCCCTGCCTGACACCCTCGCTACGAGCGAAAGGAGTCACGCTTGTTACCCGCGAGGGCTCAGGCCCGAGTACTCGCGAGCGATAGGCACAATGCGCATGCGCCTTGATGCCGGACCGGATTGATGAATGCTACTTAGACGAAATGGTTTTTCGAAAGTTCCGCCTCCGAGAGAGATTCGTGTTTGCAAGCGCGACGGATCTGCCATTTCAGGGTGTCTCCGGGAGCGACAAGTTCCGTACGAAAATACGCGGTAGCACGCTGATCGAGCCCTTCCTGGAAAACCACAAGGAATGCGCCGCGACACACCTCCTCCCCAGGTTGTCGGACATGCTCTCCTCCATTCCTCCCTGCGTGACGCCCTCGCTACGAGCGAAGGAGTCACGCTTGTTACCCGCGAGGGCTCAGGCCCGAGTACTCGCGAGCGATCGGCACAATGCGCATGTGCCTTGATGCCGGACCGGATCGATGAATGCTACTTAGACGAAATGGTTTTTCGAAAGTTCCGTCTCCGAGAGAGATTCGTGTTTGCAAGCGCGACGAACCTGCCATTTCACGGTGTCTCCGGGAAGACAAGTTCCGTACGAAAACACGCAGCAGCGCGCTGATCGAACCCTTCCTGGAAAACCACTTGTCATAGAGACGTCATCAATACTTGTACGCACGACGGCCGGCCATTCCGGGGTCTTTCGGAGCCATAAGTTCCGTAAGGAAATGCGCATTGGCGCGCCCATGGAACATGGAACCGTTCCCGGCAAACGGTGAGAGGAGCGCTCTTCATGAGCACTAAAGTGCACTTCGGAGCAATTCCGTGCTACGCGAAGCACTTTTGGTGCTACGCGAAGCACTATTTTTGCTACGCGAAGCAGTTTTTTACTACGCGAAGCAAATTTTAGTTACGGAGGAGCAATATAGTGCTCTCGCGGAGCACCTTTTGATTCTTCACCAGCCAGATTTTGCTCTGCGTAGCACTTTTTTGCTTCGTCGTAGTAAATTTTTGCTTCGCGAAGATCAAAATTTGTTACGCGTAGCTAATTTTAGTTACGCGTAGCTAATTTTAGTTACGCGTAGTAATTTTTAGTTACGCGAAGCAGATTTCAGTTACGCGTAGTAGATTTTAGTTACGCGTAGTAAATTTTGATCCGCAAGAGGGAATTTCCCTTGCGATGTCTCGCGCCAGGTGAGCGGACACCGTTGCCACATCTACGAGGGCCTGCGGATCGAACGCCGTCGTCCTCACGGCCTTCTCCTCCGGTCTGGTCAGTCTGGCGAGGCTCGCGCGGAACGTGCCGGCGACTCGGAAGCCATTTGCGAATGCGGCTATCGTTCGAAGGGCATGATCCGGCGCATGAATTCATCGAACAGGGGGACGGTAAACGCGGTGTCGCCGTGGTTGGGACTCCAGATCATGCCTTTGGCGATCAACTGATTCCGGGTCGGTCCGAGGGAGGTCACCTCGCGCTCGAGTTTCCTGGAAATGTCTCCCGACCTATGCGGACCCGGCCCGAGCTCGGCCATCGCTCGCAGATACTTCTTCTCGGCCAGCGTGAGGCGATCGAGTCTCACGCGAAAGAAGCTCTCATCGAGCGCCGCGATGACGGACCTGGAGGCCAGATCGATGTCGCGCAACGTTATCGGCGAAGCCGCTGCTGTATCCCATGCATGCTTGCCCCACTCCTGGAGAAAGTAGGGATATCCGCGCGTCTCTTCGACGATTCGCTTCATGGCGTCGTCATTCACGAATACTCCATGATCCTCGGCGGGTTTGCCGATGGCCACCTTTGCCGCCTCCGGATCGAGGGGGCCGACGGTCGGGAAATCGAAAAGCCGCTCGGCGTACGATTTTGCCCGTCCCATCCGTCCCCGAAGCTGGGGAAGACCGGCCCCGACCATCGTCACCGGCATCCGGCGTTGCGCCGTTCGATGGAGTGCCGTGATCAATGCCGCCAGCTCGTTCTCTTCCACGTATTGCAGTTCGTCGACGAAGAGAACGAGAGCTGTCCCCGCTGCCTGCGCGGCCGCTCCCGCCGCTTCGAGCAGCGACTGAAGATCGTGCTCGAGATCGCCGTTGTCCGCGAGTCCCGGCTCCGGATCGAAGTCGAAGCCGACCTCGATGTCGTTGAACTTGAACTGGAGCGATTTTGCGAAGCCGGCCAGCGCCCGGAGTGCACGAGTGGCCAGCGCGGAAGCGCGCTCGTTGCGCGACAAGCGAAGCAACGCCTGCCGGAGTTGTGGCGCCACGATGGCAGGGAGGGACCGTTTCTCCGGTGCCTCAATGCGAACCGTGTGAATGCCCGCCCCCTCGGCGTCATCGCGCATCCGGTCGAGAAGAACGGTCTTTCCGACCCCCCGCAGCCCAATCAGGACCATGCTCTTGGTCGGCAATCCCAGACGCAGCCGTTCCGTGGCGATCCGGACCGTTTCCCGGAGGGCATCACGCCCTGCCAGCTCCGGAGGCGGAGTCCCTGCGCCGGGTGCATAAGGGTTGGTGACCGGGTCCATGGCGGAGCGATTGTAGCAACTTATATCCGGTTTACAAGGAAACACTAAACTCACTAACTTCGCTCAAATTGGGAGCGGGTCACACCTTCGGTTCTCCCGAACCTCATCGAACGCGAACATAACTCGCGCAGTTTCATCAACTTGAGTCAGGTGTGGCGGAAGGACATCGCCGCGCACTCAGGCCTGCATTCGCACCTAAGTCATTGCAAACGCGTCGCTTCTCCGCGGAGTTGCTGCTTCGCAGGGACGTTGGCGTGAATCGTGCCCGAGGCCGTAAGTCAATCCGACACTGCAACTTGCGCGAGAATGATCCCTGAACGACCGAAGTACGAAGGTGTGCCCCACTTGCTCTACCGCTCACCTGAATCGGCCATTTCTGTCGTTAAACTGCTTGTTTCAGCGGCTTTACGGGGTCGAGCCCTCGTCCACTCGCTTGGCATCCGAGGTACACTCAAACATGCACGAACGAGCAGCGATCAACCTCTGCACCGAGTCCGGGCGCTTTCCCGAACTAAAGGCGATTACCTGATGGCAGGCGGCCGTCCTACTGAAACTTCCGCGTTCGAACACCAGTCCATCGACGACATCTACGAGAGCATTCGTGAGATGTACCGCCGATACCCGCAACCATGGGTGATCGGGTACAGCGGCGGGAAAGATTCCACCGCGGTTCTGCAACTCGTGTGGTACGCCATTGCCGAGATCCCTCCTGAGGAACGTCAGAAGCAGATCTTCGTGATCGCATCCGACACTCTCGTAGAAACCCCTGTAATCGTCGGGCATATTGACTCCACGCTCGACCGAGTGAGATCCGTCGCACGGGATAAGGGGCTGCCGTTCGTTCCCGAGAAGGTTGTGCCCGTTCTCAACGATACGTTCTGGGTGAACTTGATTGGACGCGGTTACCCGGCTCCGACATCCAAGTTCCGCTGGTGCACTGAGCGGATGAAGATCACGCCGGCGAATCGATTCATCCAATCGAAGGTCGCCGAGTTCGGCGAAGTAATCATGGTATTGGGCGTCCGAAAGTCCGAGAGCGCGACTCGTATGCAACTCATGAACACATATCAGGTCCAAAATCATGAGTTGCGTCGACACACGTCGCTTGCCGGCGCATACGTCTACGCTCCGATCGCTGACTTTTCGACAGACGATGTCTGGAAGTACCTTCTCCAGGTCCCGTCGCCATGGGGTGGTAGCAATCGTGATCTGGCGGCGATGTACCGCAGCGCGAGTCAAGGTGAATGTCCGCTCGTGATCGATACGACGACACCTTCATGCGGAAACTCGCGATTCGGATGTTGGGTTTGCACTGTCGCCACTCGCGACTCATCGATGGAGGCGTTGATCGATCACGGCGAGACGTGGCTAGAGCCGCTTTTCGAATTCCGGGAATGGCTGGCAGGCACGATCGAGCCCAGCAAGAAGCACGAATACCGCGACGCAAAGGGGAGAGACGGGCGAATCGTTCTTAAGAAAGACGGCACTCCAATCTCGAGAACATACAAGCTCGAGACCAGCAGAGACATGCTGAAGCGTCTTTTCGCCGCGCAGAAGGCGCTACGGGACAGCGGCCATCCGGACGAGGTCCTCATTGGCGAGGACGAAATCCACGAGATCCGCCGCTTGTGGAGAACCGAGCGCCAGGACTGGGACGACTCGGTGCCATCCATTCATGAAGCCGTGTTCGGCTTCAGCCTTGACTGGCCCAAGGACGATGACACGCACTTTGATACCGGCCAAAAGACCCTTCTGGAAAACATCTGCGCCGAAAACGACGTGCCATTCGATCTTGTCGCGAAACTTCTCGAGGCCGAACGCCGGTCGAATGGGATTGCGCGCCGGGCAGGCGTTCAGAAACGAATTGCCGCCGCGCTTTCCGAGGAGTGGCGCAGCGTCGACGAGGTCGTGACTGACCGCCGAAGCCGGATGGAAATTGTATGAGGTTCACTTCGCTGAGCGTCGAGAACCTTGGCGTGTTTCGTGGTAAACACACCTTCGATCTAACACCATATCTTGCGGCGGATGAGCATCGCAACGCCGTAGTATTTACCGGACACAACGGGGCTGGGAAGACGATGCTTTTTACCGCTCTTCAACTCGCTCTCCATGGCCCTTTGGCGCTGGGCGATCGTGTGTCGCGCGACGAATACAGCGACTACCTCTTCCATCGATTGCACCGGTACTACAGCGATGGTCAGACTATCGTGAGCGACCACGGTTCAGCCGCCGTGCGGCTTGAATATCATCGCTCTGGGCATGTCTCTTTGGTGGACGTAAGCCGTAGATGGCAACGGCGCGGAAATCACGTCGAGGAATTGATCGGAATCGCGTTGGATGGCAACGCGCCTGACATTGCCGCGGAAGATGCGCAAAGCTGGATAAACGATTTTGTAGCACCCTCATTGCTGCCCGTATGCTTCCTCGACGCAGAGCAGTTGTCGGTAATGTCGGATCCGCAACAATATGAGAAGCTTCTCGCGAAGAACCTTCGCAGGCTTCTGGGTCTCGACCTCGCAGAACGTCTCGATGCGGACCTTGCGCAATATGTGCGCCGGGAGAGTAGCGGCAGCGATGCTGATGCGCTCGAGGGACAGCGTAAGCACCTCGATTTCGAGAGAGGCCGGCTAACTGAGAGCCTGAGTGCATTGCGGGAGCGAGAGTCATCTACGACACAGGAAATCGACAACGTGCTCGGCGCAATCGTGGCAACTGAGCGTGAACTGGCAGCTGAAGGTGGCGCGTTTGCGGCCAGGCGTGAGCGTACGCTGCAGGATGCTGCACAGCTTCGCGCAAAGGTCAGTGAGATCGAGAAGCATCTCGCAGAGCTCGCAGGAGAGTTGCTGCCATTCACGCTAGCCCCGACGCTCCTTCAGCGCATGGCGAACCGGTTACGTCACGAAGGTGTCGTTCGACGAGAAGGCGCCGCGGTGGAGGCAGTAGACGACTGCGTGCGTGGCGCCATCGCGGCTGTCCAGCAGCCGATGTTCTGGGACGGTCTTCGAATCAGCGCTGCTGCGCAGCAACGCATACGCGAACGTCTCTTCGATGTGCTTCGCCCGGCCGGAAGAGCAGCCAGTGTTCCCGGCCAATTCGTCCATGATGTCGGCGAGAGTTCTCGGGAGAAGTTGATCGCATGGACAGAAGAGATTCGCAGCAGATACGTTTCCTCGGCAACGGCAGCAGCGCGTGAGCTGCATAAGCTCAAGAGCGAGTTGCGGCTCGCCGAGAATGAGTTGGCGAGCGCACCAGCCGAAGACGCGATCCGGCCCTTTCACGCCCGGATCGCGGAGTTGCGGAAGACGCTGAGTGAGATGGAGCGCGCGCGAACGCTCGTGAATACCGAGATCGGCGCTGTTGAGTTTCGTCTGGTCGAGCAGGCGCGCGCTGAAGCGAAGCTCCTTGCTGAAATTGAGAGTCTGACCCGGAACGACGTGCGATTCGAGCTTGCCCGGAAAAGCCGTCTGGCATTGCGCGCGTTTCAGGACGCAGCACTGCGCGACGGTCTGCGCCAGTTTGAGCGTGACTTCGTCGAGGAGTTCAATGCACTCTGCCACAAGGAAGCTCTTCTAAGCGCTGTCGTTGTGGAAGCGGAGACGTTTCGTATCCGATTCGAAGCAGCTGCAGGGCACGTGCTCAGACTCGCGAACTTCTCTGCAGGCGAACGTCAGCTAGTCGCGCTGGCGTCACTGTGGGCGCTTCGCTGCATCGCGAAACGCTCGCTGCCTCTTGCGATCGACACGCCGTTAGGCCGCTTGGATGCGGTTCACCGCGACAGCGTCCTGTCGGACTATCTACCGATTGTTGCGGATCAAGTGCTTCTCTTCGCGACGGACGCAGAGATCGATGTAACGCGCGACGATGAGTTTGCTGCAACCGTCGCGCGAGTGTATCGACTGAGTTTTGACCCGGAATTGCAACAGACAAAGATCGAATTGGACGAGCGGACTCCCAGCCGCCGTGACAAGCGCCGTCGCGGTGTCGCGACCGCTTGAGGCGAGATATGTTCAATCGAATCTACGTAAGCGCCGAAACGGACCAACGCCTTCGCATGCTCAAGGCGCGAACGAGCCTTGCGCCCAACATCATTTGCCGGATTGGCTTCTGCCTATCGTTGAATGAACCGGGCGTGCCCGACCCCTCGCTATTCGGCACGACTCAGGCTCGCGAGTTCAATCGGTACACGCTTACGGGCGCCTGGGACGAGCTCTTTTTTGCGCTCCTGCGTGAAAGACTGGCGGCGGACGGGCTGGATCTGTCGCTCGAAGAAGAACAGTTTCGGGCACATGTGAGCCGCGGGGTTCTCCTGCTAACTCAACGACTGAAGACGATCGCGGATCTTGGAAGCATGGTTGAGCATGCAAATGCAGCGGCAACCCTGGAGGTGGGGCCATGAAGTCGATGGGAGCCTCGCAGCGGCGACCCATCTACATGGATCACCACGCCACGACTCCACTCGACCAACGGGTTTTCGAAGCGATGGTGCCGTACTTCCTGGATGAATTCGGCAACGCTGCCAGCGTGGACCACGTTTACGGCGCGACCGCATCGGCAGCAGTAGACCGAGCCCGTGAGCAGATTGCCTCGCTCATCAATGCCCGGCCTGACGAGATCATCTTCACATCCGGCGCCACGGAATCTGACAATCTCGCGATCGTTGGCGTGGCAGAACACCAAGCGAGCAAAGGAAAACACATAATTTCCGCAGCAACGGAGCACAAAGCGGTGCTCGACACGTGTGCGTACTTGGAGCGCCGAGGGTGGAGGGTCACATATCTGCCGGTTGACCATCAAGGACTGATTGACCCCGACGATGTGCGCGCCGCGATCACACCGGAGACCGTTCTCATCACGGTCATGACAGCGAACAACGAGGTTGGTTCCATCGCGCCTGTTGCGGAGATCGGGCGAATCGCCAAAGAACACGCGGTCGCGTTCCACACGGACGCGGCCCAGGCGGCCGCCTACGTCGATCTCGATGTTGAGAGGGACAATGTCAGCCTCATGTCGCTGTCTGCTCACAAGATGTACGGCCCAAAGGGTGTCGGCGCCCTTTATGTCCGCAACCGCAACCCCCGAATTCGTCTCGAACCCATGATCCATGGTGGTGGTCACGAGCGCGGATTCAGGTCTGGGACGCTGAATGTACCTGGGATTGTCGGGATGGGAGCGGCCTCCTGGCTTTGCCGGGATGCATCGATCGAGGCAACCTCGATCGCACACTTACGAGATCGGCTGTGGTCCGCGGTTTCGCAGAGTGTTCCGGGCGTCGTTGTGAACGGGTCGCCCGAACGGCGGCTTGCCAACAACTTGAGCATAACGATTCGTGGAGTAGAAAACCGCTCGCTGCTCATCGCGCTCCGAGAAGACGTTGCCATGTCTACCGGCTCAGCGTGCACAACCATGAAGATCGAACCGTCGCACGTCCTCCGCGCCATGGGACGCAGCGACACGGAAGCGCACGAAACGGTTCGTCTCTCGCTAGGTCGTTTCACGAGCTGTGACGACGCGGACCTTGTCGCGGAGCGGCTTTGTGCTGTGATTCCCAGCCTTCGCCGCCTCAGCCGGATTGCGTGACCGCCATGTCTGTTCTCGAGCCGCGCCACTGCGATTTGGACGACGCCACAGAGCGCTACTACGACATTCATGCGGAGGAGTATTTTCGTGCGACGGCGACCTCAGATGTGCGCAATCTATTGGCGATCGCCGAAGCAGAGATCGTCCGCGGAGGAACCATCCTCGACGTCGGCTCGGGGTCAGGACGTGATGTCGATGCTCTTAATCATCTCGGATTTCGGTGCGTCGGGATCGACATCTCTTTTCCGTTGGCTCGGCTTTCCCTTCGGCATTTTGGAGTCGATGTCATCTGCGGAGATATGCGGATGCTGCCCTTCCGGGCCGGTACCTTCGACGGGATTTGGGCAGTAGCATCGCTCCTGCATCTTCCACGAGCCCAATTGCCGACCGTCCTGGACGCCGTGAACTTGTTGCTCAAGCCCGGCGGCCTGCTGATTTCATCGATGAAGCTCGGTTCTGGCAGTGCGAACGAGCGCGACGGCCGTTCGCAGACTCTCGTTATGCCGCGGTGGTGGATCGCGCTCCAGCAACGCGCCGGCCTCAGGACGAAGATGATGGAGACCGTCGCTGAATATCGAACATCACCTGCCAGAACAGTTCCTTGGATCGTGACTGTGGCAGAGAGGAGTTGATGAGACATGATTAGAGCAGCCTCGTTGACTGTATTCGGCATTCTTACTCTCGCTGCCCTTTCGACAGCCATCTACGGTGCCGGCCAGCAGCCGGTACCTACATCGACGACGGGGAGTTCGCAGCACGTCGGAGGAAGCACAACGGGATCGTTGCATAGCGCCCCGCCCACCACGCCGACCACAGCAGGCCAGATCGTGATCGCAGATCCGAGAGCGGAGCGTCCGATTAAGGTGCAACTCTTTAACGATACGCAGATAACCGGTGGTGCTGCATTGTCAGTCGTGAAAGACGTCGGTCCGCCCATAGTGTCTCTCATCGCCGTACTGGTCACATTGATGGCGCTACAGAATGCGGCGGCCGCAACGAAGAAGACGCTACTTCAGAAGGATCGCGAGGATGAGCGAAAAGAGATCCGAGAGCGTCTGACGACATTCTTCGGGCCCATGCAACAGTTGCTGGCCGTCAGTAAGCGGCTGACCGAGGTGTTCAAGAATGGTGTCGAGTTTCGCACGTTGCTTCGGCTGCTGGAGGGAACTACTTACACCGGTAACGATGCTCTCATTCTCGATGAGATCATCACGGTAACGTCCGCGATTGAAGAACTGATAACCGGGAAGAGCGGCCTCGTGGAAGACAGCGACCTGCGTAAACTACTTTCAGAGGCCGCTGCGCACTTTCGTGTGCTCCGGCTCGCCCGAAGCGGCAAGCTCAAAGGCGAATCGGATCGCTTCGCCGGGCTCGTGTACCCCGACAAGCTTGAGCCTATGATCGACAATGAGATCGAGCGATTGAACCGGCGGCTGACGGAGCTGGCTGTCACAGCGCGGACGCGGGAGTCTTAACGTCTGCGCTGCATGCCGCCTACGGCTAGGGAGCGTACTTTCTCAGTACCGGGCGTTAACGATAGCGTCAATTGCAGTAGGCCGGGTCTCGTTCGCGACAAGGAAACGGTATGCATCAAGTTCAGCATATCGGGCAGTGGGCACTCTCGGATTGTTGAGGTCAAACACCTTGCTCGTGTATGAGTTCAACTCATTGAGTCGAATCACGTTACCCTTTATTCGCGCAAGAGATTCTCCGACGGCTCGCCAGTCTGAGCCGCGTCCCACGTAATCCTTCAGAAGTCGAACCCATGCGGCGATGAATTTGGCGTTTTCGAAACATGATCCCTTTCTCTGTCGATTCAACGGCCAGTCGTGTCTGAATGCCCCAGCTATGTGGCTGAAATAGCGATCTAGGACAGACACTGCAGAGTCGATCAGGGTGCTAGCGCTCACGGATTCAAGAAAGTCTGGCCCAAATAACTGCTCGTATCCTCGAAAACGGAGTAACGGCTTGCCGCGTTGCGCTGATCGAAGCCGCGCAACCGCCGGCAAGTCCACGAGACCCTTCAGCGTGCCCACAATCGTGGTTGTCAATACAATCCCAAGCGCGGTTTGGTTTGTTCGGAACAGGCCGTATAGTTTGCTGTCTCGGCGCGCATTGAGTCTTAGGATTACTGCCGCAGCAAGCGCGCGTGGGTCCGTGCGACCTAGAACGTCGTATGCAATCGCGTCCAAATGTGTTCGCGGTACGGTGGTTTGGTTGGTATTGATTTCGACGAAAGTCCGAGCGCTCAATTGACGAAGATCGATGTTTTCAGAACTATCGAACTGAATCGCAGTGACAAGGATTCTGGCTCGGTCAGCGAGTTGGGCACGCAGGTCGTCGGCAGCATACGAGAAAAGACGATGTTGACCATCTATAACTGATAGGGAGCCGTACTTGTCGGGTAGTTCTAATTTCTTGTCGTGCTCGTAATATGAACATTCCGGCGAGAGGACGCCAAGTATCGCGCTAGGAAAGATGAAATCTGGGTCCTGCAGAAGATGCTTTCGGATGTTGAGCAGTTTTTCTTTCAGGAGTGGTCGCTGGTACTTGTTGGTTCCTGTTTCTACCAGATCGGGCAGTGCATCGCGGCGGTAAACGCTTGCAACTGCGAGTAGGTCGTAAGGGGAGGCCTCGAAGGTGTAGAGTGTGGCTGTGGGCGATTTACCGCTGACAATCTTCTTGTGCCGAGCGACCGATACGACAGGTTTCACGGGACGGGACCCCGCCGCTGGCGTTACGTCCAGCGCATGCAAGAATGACGTCCGTGCGAAACGACCAATGATTTGTGCGTACTCACTCACCATTTCCCAGTCGTTTCTACAAAATACCGCGATCTTAGGCACTGGAGGAAGATCGACGTCGAAAGCGGTGAGCGTTGACGTAATAAAAAAGCCGCGAACTTGCCGAACGTCTCTGAAATCATCCAAAGCGTCATCAGGCACACCTAGCCGTTGCCAGAGTGTTCGAGCTGGTTTTGCCTCGCGAACTGCATCAAAGGCGCGTCGGAACTTGCGGTACTTTTGTAGCGTGTGGGCTGGGTTCGTTCGACTCGTGATCTCACCCAGGAGTGCGTACTCGCCCACGGGAACGAGATAATCAAACTCGCACTTGTCCCGGTCCGAGTACTGCCCGGATGGGTTGATGTCCCGGAATCTCACGTGCGCCAGATGGGTGTGGCAGGTTAGCCCGAGTTGCTCGAGCACGCGTTTGCCGGAATCTTCCAGCTCTGCCCCGGTCGGTTCGTGATCGCTCGGCATTGCTTGCAGTCCGTCCTACGAGTATCTTAAACGTTCCCGTTGATGGAGTGACGGAATTCACCGGGGTCCCACCCTCCTGGCGGGACGCGCGGTCCGACGCGAATATGCGTCGAGCGAAGTGGTCCCTCGCGCAGAGTTATTTGGTCGTATTGGCGTTGGATCTACCTGTCGACGCTGCTTCCGTTGCGGCGGTCGTGAGCGGTCCGGCTATGGTCGTTGCGATGATGAGGACCAGGAAGACGCAGTCAGCTGCGAGCAACGCCCACAACCAATTTGCGCCGAGGTGCTGTAGAACTACGAAGAAGGGCGCCGTCATCAGAACAGCAACCAAGCGTTCGATCATGCTCAAATGCACGAACTTACCGAGGGCTTGCGCCTCCGCCTGGAACGGCCGGACGGTCAAAGTCAGTTCGTCTTCGAGACGTCGCAGGACCATAAACTTCGCGCGGTAGAGACGCGCGTAGGTGGCGATCGTCGCGAACCACAGCGCGCTGATGCTGATCGCCAGGAGCGCCACGCTTTGCTGTAACTCAACGAAACCTGACAGAGGCGCGTCCTTTCCGCCCGTAAGTCCGATCACAACCAAGATCACCGAAAGCAAGGACACGTAGAACTTGTTCGCCTCGGTATGCCTTGATCCGATGTTGCCGAGATCAACGAGGTAGATCTTGTAGACCTCAAGCACGTCTATGCTCGCGTCCGGAATCATGGCGCTCATAAGCTCTCCTTCACTGCCTGGCCAATCCTGCGATCCTAATCGCTGCGCCGCAGTTGGCGTCGTCTAACGGATCGTTTCTCGTCAATTGGCAAAGAGTACAGCGCCTTCGCGATGGCGTCGTTAATTGATTCCGATTTGAAGCAGGAGAGTAGCTTCAACTTGCTTTGCCTTCGAAAGTCCGTGATAACCTGCAAGAGTATCTTGCGCGCGTGATTGTACGACCATAATATTTTCGGCGAATCCGACTCTGCCTCCTTAGTAAGCGCGCCAAGTTGGGATTCCGGCACAGAAACGGCAAGCCGACCAGACAAGAGTACGAACGACAGGATGCTGGCGAGGTGAAATACGCCGAACCGAATTACATAGTCCCGGACGCGCTCTGATCGTTCTGGTAGAGTCCTCGTGAGTTCCTTTCGCCTGCGCTCGCAATACTCCACCAAGCGGTAGGCGTAGAGCATCTCTGAAGCCGGATGATCGAAAATCTCGTGGTAGCCCGGGCGCTCATCTTCCCAGATCCGGGATTTTTGCGACATTGCATGCGAAGGCGATTTCGCCAAAACCGCGAGAGAAGCTTGGCCACACTTCTCGCTCGAGACGAGTTTGTGCTTTTGGCCCCGAGCGCTGCGCAGCTGACCCGGCTTTGTTTGATAGATAAGCCCCATAGATTCAAACGCGATCGTCAGGGCACGTTGCGTGGAGTCATTCGAATGAAGATCGCGCTTGCGGATCGCGGTTTGACTGTTTGTCGCGATGGTGATTTCATCAATGAGGGTGTCATCTTCGGTTTCTAGTATCTTAACGAGGAGGTGCGCTTGGGCTTGTAGCGAGCACTGAGCGAGCGCGGCTGCGAGGACCTCCGACGTTTGACAACCATTGACGATTTGAGGTTTCAGAAGAGAAAGAGTCGGCGCGTCGGGGTCCTGGCGGTCGACAATCCGCGCGCAGGTGATCGTGATACCGTTATTCAAAAGCCAGAAGAGGCCCGCCTTGTCCTTATCCGTGGCGGTTGCAGCAATCGCCCTGTTTACACGGTTTTCGTGCGAGCCAAGGAAATCGCGGACGTTCTCGCGAAAAAGCCAATTCTCATTGCCTTGCACAAAGCCTCCGAATGCCTGCGCCGTGACGGTGCAAACAACGGCCTTCGTTTGAAGGCTCCCGTGTGCGACCGTATAGCGAATGGAAGCGTTAGGGCCTTGGACATACGACAACGAGAGCGAAAGCTCAGGGACGCTGAAGGTGTTTGAGATCGATGCGGCAACGAGTTCCTGTGGACCGATCGGTCGCACAACAACGTTCACAAATCTGCCGCCGGCTTTGAGCTTGTCACGCAAGCGGTTGATCTCGCGGTCCACTTGTGCTGGTAGGTTTTTCGTCTTGCCACGTGTAACGTACGCCACTTCTACGGTGATCGTGTCGGCGATTTTCATCGCGGCGCGAACATCAAGTATGCGTCGAACGAGCGCAGGGTTGGTGAGCTGGCGAACCGTGGACTCATTGGCCTCAAAGACGTATTCGAGTGAAGAACCAAGCGCCGCGATGTGCGTGCCTGAGACGGTTTCGCGATACTTACATTGGATGATCCCAATCGAAAGAGCAGAGTCAACTACGCATGTCTGCAAGAGATCAATGGAAACATCATCGAATCCCTCCGTTAACCAGGTCTCGAAGGTTGCCGTGTCGAAGCCCGCGTGCATGTAGAGCGTTTTTGCCGCGTACGTGAGAAACGCCCATGCCGATGGTGTAATGTGCTTTTCTAGGCTGGGAGGAATAGGGGCGAGGGGGCTGCGCTCGAGCTGATGAATCTGTGAATTCACGATGGCGAGACACTGCCGATAATTCAGCAGATGCGGATCAAGCACCATCAAATCCCCTACGTTCGCGCATGTTGTTCGCCAGCGTACTGACACTGAAAGGTTACAGGATTACCGCGAGTAGGAAAAGGGTAGCGTGCTTTGTAGGGGGAGCGCGGTCCGGAAGCTCAACGCTTCCTAGACTTCACTGAGATACTGCGGCCATGATCGAGCACTCCGACAAGCTCAGAAACGTCGCACTCCAGTCCGTCCGCGAGGCGAAGGAGCATGGCGAGACCGGGGAGCATGACGCCCCGCTCGACATTGCTGATGAACGGCACGTTTGAAGCGCAGCGTTCGGCGAGCTGAGGTTGCGTCAACCCTCGGGCCAAGCGTAGCTCTCGCAAGTGCGCGCCGAAGACTGCCCCTGCTTTTGTCGTTGTCTGTGCCACTCACTACTCTTGACAAACCGCGTGTCTGGACTTATCGTTTGATTTAAGTCAACCAGCCATCAGGAGGTGTGCTTCATGGACGAAAACACCCGCTCCCGCATCCGCCAAATCTTCCTCTCTCCCCGTCCCAACCTCGCCCTTTTGATCGCGGCGGAGCTGCTCGGGATGACGCTCAAAGAGCTGAAACGAGAGATTGAGGATGGGGTGATTGTAACCGTTTCGACGGCGCTCGGGCAGCGGATGGCTCGGCAGGAGCTGGTCGCGGTGGCGATGCGGGTCTGGGAGCAGGCAGTGATCGAAGAGGCGCTCGGCGAGGATGCGACGTCGGTGCTGCCGGACGCGATCCGGTTGGTGGAGTTGCGCGCAGGAGTCCCGCGGTATCAGCGGACGATGTTGCGGGTGCTGGCGCAGCGGGAGGGGACATCGGTCGATGCGATCCTGACGCGCGAGCTTGACGATGTCGCGTCGGCGCATGCGGAGGAGTTGGCGGCGGCGATGCCGGAACTTGAAATGGCGCTGGCTTGGCCGGGTTAGTCGCTCCGTTTTGCGTACCTGGATCAACACATCCCAACCGAAGCCGGCAGCAGCTAAACTATCCCGATCATGCCGCTCGTCAAAATCTACGTACGAAGGAACATCGCCGAAGCTGACCTGCACGCCATCAGCGGCGCGGTCCATGAAGCGCTGGTGGCGGAGGCGAATGTTCCGCCCGACGATCGCTTTCACATCCTCAATCGGCTCGATGTTAACGAAATCGTTGCCCACCCCACGTACGGAGGCGTGAACCGCTCCGACGAGATCGTCGTCATCGAGATCACGCTGAACGCCGGGCGGACCGTGGAGGTCAAGAAAAACCTCTACGCCGGTATCGCTAAACGTCTCGAAGCGCTGGGCGTACGGCCCGACGACGTGCTGGTCTCGCTGATCGAGGTCACGAAGGAAAACTGGTCATTCGGCGGCGGGCGGGCCACCTACGCCTGAAAAGCGGTTCTGCAGTCCATCTCTTTGCTAGAATGCGCCGCCGCTCTGGTCTGTTGTGGGCCGCGCGTAACCTGCGTCCTGGTTCGCACGTCTAAGTTGACAGGATGAAGGAGCAGGTACGCGTCCGGGCAGTCGGAGCCGGCGCCGATCCTCAATCATAACTATGAATCGAATCGTCGCCATCTGCCTTGCGGCGGGCATCCTTACGGGGAGCGCTCTCGCGCAAGCCGTGCCCGAACCGCAGACTCCCGCCAAACCGAAGCCCGGCACGATCATCGATCGTCCCGACTCCGGACACATCTCCTCCGAGCCGGTCCTATCGCCCGCTCCTGCTCCCGTCACGCCCCAACCCGGAGCACCGACCGGTCAGCGCATCGAGCGCTTCGAAGCGTCCGGCAACACCACGGTGGCCACCGACACGATTCGCGTCTACCTGGGCGTGAATCAGGGTGACCCCTACGATCCCGTGGCGATCCAGCGCAACTTCCTCAACCTCTGGCAGACCGGCCTTTTCGACGACATCCGTCTCGAAACAGACGCGGCGCCGAACGGCGGCGTCATCGTTCGCGCGGTCGTCAAAGAAAGGCCGCGCATCGGAGCCGTCGAATACCGCGGCAACAAAGAGCTGAACACCGCCAAAATCAACGAACAGCTCGACAAGGACAAGATCGACCTGCACGTCGGCAACACTGTCGAGCAGACGCTGGTGCGCCGTGCCGCCGAGTCGATCAAGAAGGCTTACTCCGAGGGGGGGTTCGAGGGCGTCACGGTCGACACGACCATGGAAGACATGCCCGACGGCGAGAAGAAGATCGTCTTCAACGTCAGCGAAGGCATCAAGGCCACCGTGGCCCGCGTCTTCTTCACCGGCAACAATCACTTCTCCACCCGCGTCCTGCGCCGGCAGATGAAAGAGGTGAAGGAAAACAACATCATCACCTGGATCCGGAAGAAGAACCTCTACATCCCTTCCAAGCTCGACGAAGATCTCGAGCACATCAAGAACTACTACCAAGACTTCGGATACACGAGCGTCGCATTCGGCGAGCCGCAGGTGGTCACGTCCGGAAAACTGAAGAAGCAGCGCGTCAGCATCACGATCCCGATCAAGGAAGGGACAATCCATCACCTCGGCGAGGTGAGCGTCACCGGCGCCACGCTCCTCAAGGCCGACGCGTTCACCGGCAACTTCCCGTTGAAGAAGGGCGATGTCATCCGCCGCAAAGTCATTCAGGACCGCATCGACGCGATCGATGAGATCTACCGCGCCCGCGGCTACATCTACTCCTACATCAACCCCGAATACGTCGAGAAGGACGCCAACGTCGTCGACGTCCACATCCAGGTTTACGAAGGCGACCAGTTCCGCCTCGGACGGCTGGAGTTCCAGGGCAACAACACCACGAAAGACAAGGTTCTCCGCCGCGAGATCTTCCTCGATGAGGGAGGGATCATGGATATGGAGACGTTCAAGCAGTCGATCTATAAGCTCGGGCAGCTCGGCTACTTCAAGGTCAACGACAATCCGGACTTCAAGGTCAACCAGGAGAAGAAAACGGTCGACGTGACCGTGAAGGGAACCGAAGAAGGGAAGAACGACGTCCAGTTCGGAGGCGGGTACTCCGAGGGGACTGGGTTCTTCGTGCAGACGCAGTTTTCAACGCGCAACTTCCTCGGCGAAGGGGAAAACCTCGGCGTCAGTTTTCAGCGCGGCAACCGCCAGAACTTCTACTCGCTCTCCTACTCCGATCCCTGGTTCATGGACACGCCGAACAGCCTCGGCATCTCCCTCTTCAACCGCGACACCAATTACCCGCTCTCGATCGGGTATCAGGAGCAAAGCAAGGGCGGCTCGATCGCATACGGATACCGGCTGCATCGCTTCGACAGCCTCTCCCTCGTCTACGGACTCGAACATGTGAAGACTCACGAAGAGACGAACGTGGCGCCGGACCTCAACGGCAACGTGCCGATTTCCGATATCCTCGACGCAACCTACACCTCGTCGTCGATTGGCCCGTCCTATTCGTATGACTCGCGCGACAACCCGTTTGATACGACGCGCGGCGCACGTGTGGCGATGGGAATGACGTTCTCCGGCGGTCCGCTCGGCGGCACCATCCACGCCATCCGTCCGACGTTCGCGACGACGAAGTACTTCAAGATTTCGAAGAGATCGTCGTTCAGCGTCAACGTCGACCTCGGCTATCTCAGGCCGCTCGATTACGGGAAGGGTTGCTTTCTGACGTACGACAATTTCGAACAGAACAGCAAGCTTTGCGTCCCGAAAGGTCAGCGCTTCTTCGTCGGCGGCGAGTATTCGGTGCGCGGCTTCGAATACGGCACGCTTGGCCCGAACGAAACTGTGAACGGGGTGACACAGGTCGCCGGCGGCTACAAGCAGGTGTTTTTCAACAGCGAGTACGTCATCAAGATCAACGATCCGTTACGGTTGGTGTTTTTCGGTGACGGCGGTTGGGCCTACGGTTACCGGGACAAGATCGATCCGAGCAAGTTGCGTTACTCGACAGGCGCCGAGCTTCGCATCTTCCTCCCTGTGTTTCAGTTCCCCATCCGCTTCATCTACGCCATCAACCCGGCCTCAAAACCGGGTGACAAGTTCAAGACCTTCAACTTCACCATCGGGAATACCTACTAAACGCGGGGCGATTTAGCGATCGTCCACGCCCCAAACAAATTAAGGAGATTTTCCATGAAGAAGCTTCTCGTTTCGCTCGCGGTGGCAGCGCTCGCGGCGCCCATGTTTGCGCAGAGTGCGCCGGCTCGCTTTGCCGTGATCGACGTCAACAAGGTGCTCATGAGCTCAGCACCAGGCAAGGCGGCCTACGAACGCCTGAAGAAGATGCAGGACGACCGCATCGCCAAGGCTACGGCCATGAACGATGAGATCGCAAAGCTCGACAACGACATCAACACGAAGAAGCTCACGCTCAGCGAAGACAAGCTGACCGACATGGCCAAGCAGCTCTCCGACAAGAAGATCGCCGCCCAGCGTTTCGCGCAGGACGCGGACCGCGAAGTCGGCGAAGCGCGCGACAAGACCCTTCAGGACCTCGAAGCTAAGATCAAGCCGGTCATCGACGCCATCGGCAAAGAGATGGGCCTGGCCGCGATCTTCAACAAGTTCGAGTCCGGCCTCGTCTACGCTTCCGACGCCATCGACATTACCGACACGGTCATCAAACGCTTCAGCGACACCGCGGCACCCGCCGCCGCTCCGAAGAAGCCGTAACCTTCACGCCACGCGCTTCACGCGAAAAGCCTCCCACCCGGGAGGCTTTTTTCGTTTCGTGCGGCATACAATGCCCGCCCCGATGCCAGCCGTTCCAATCTCAGAAATTGTGGCGTTTGTCGGCGGCCGTTACGCCGGTCCGCCGGGAGGGAGTGTCGACAGCGTCGCGCCGCTCGCGGATGCCGGAGCAACGCAGCTCAGCTTCCTCTCTAATCCGAAATACGCGGCGCAACTCGCCTCGACGCGCGCGGCCGCAATCCTCGTCAGCGGCGATCTGCCAGGCGACGACGATCGCTTCATTCGCGTCGCCAATCCCTACTTTGCCATGGCCAGCGTCGTCGCGAAGTACTTCGACCGCCGGCCGATGCCTCAGGGAATCTCGCCCCTCGCTTCGATCGATGCGACGGCAACGATCGGCGCCGGAGTTGCCGTAGGTCCCTTCTCGACCATCGGCGCCGGCGTCACCCTCGGCGATGGTGTGGTGATCTTTCCGAACGTCTCAATCGAGTCAGGCTCGACGATCGGCGAGGGAACCATCGTCTATCCGCAGGTCTCGATCTACGACCGCTCCATCATCGGCAAACGCTGCATCATCCACAGCGGCGTCGTCATCGGCGCGGACGGTTATGGCTTCGCCACACAGGGGGGGCGCCATCACAAGATCCCGCAGATCGGCATCGTGCGCATCGGCGACGACGTGGAGATCGGCGCCGGCTCTACGATCGACCGCGCCGCCCTCGGCGAAACAATCATCGGAGACGGAACGAAGATCGACGACCTCGTGATGATTGCGCACAACGTGAAAGTCGGCCGCCACTGCCTGCTCGTGGCCCAGGTCGGAATCGCCGGATCGACCGAACTTGGCGACGGTGTCGTCGTCGCGGGCCAGTCCGGATTTGCCGGACATTTGAAAATCGGCAACGGCGTGCAGGTCGCCGCAAAAAGCGCCGTGCTCGACGACGTTCCCGACGGCACGAAGGTCATGGGCATTCCCGCGGTGCCCTTCCGGGAGTTTGCGAGACGCGAGGCGATGTTACGGCGGCTTGTTCGTCGCAAACGGGAAACGCAAAAGGATTCAACGCTGAGTGACGAGTGATGAACGATTACGTGCACCACTCATCCTTCACCCTTCCCCAGTCATCCTTCCACCGAGGTAACCATGCTCACCATCACTGAAATCATGAAGATCCTGCCGCATCGCTACCCGATGCTGCTGGTCGACCGCGTCCTCGAGATCGAAGACGGAAAACGGATCGTCGGCCTCAAAAACGTCTCCGCGAATGAACAGTTCTTCCAGGGCCACTTTCCCGGCGCGCCGGTCATGCCAGGCGTTCTCATCGTCGAGGCCATGGCCCAGTGCGCGGCCATTCTCGGCCTTCGCGAGATGCCGGACCGCGAGAAGAAGCTCTTCCTCTTCGGAGGCGTCGACAAAGCGCGCTTCCGCAAGCCCGTGGTTCCGGGCGATCAGCTCCAGCTCGAGTGCGTAGTCCTCCACCGCCGCTCGACGTCGGTCAAGATCCATGGCAAGGCCACCGTCGACGGCCAGCTCGTCGCGGAAGCAGAACTGTTCAGCGTTCTGATCGACAGGCCGGAGTGATGACGATGCCGGAGATCGATTCGACAGCAGTCGTCAGCAGCAACGCTTCCCTGGCGCCAGACGTGGTCGTCGGTGCCTACGCCGTCGTAGGGGCGAACGTCACCATCGGCAGCGGAACTGTCATCGGCCCCTTCACGAGGGTCGAAGGTCCGACCGTAATCGGCGAGCGCAATCAGTTTTATGGCCACGCCTCGATCGGAGGTCCGCCGCAGGATCTCAAGTACAAGGGCGAGCACACCGAGCTCGCCATCGGCAACGACAACGTCTTCCGCGAGTTCGTTACCATCAACCGCGGCACGACAGGCGGCGGCGGCAAGACGACGATCGGCTCGGACAACTTTTTCATGGCCTATTCGCACGTTGCGCACGACTGCCATGTCGGCTCGAACACGGTCTTTGCCAACAGCGCGACGCTGGCGGGTCACGTCGAGATCGCCGATTTCGCCACGATCGGCGCCTTCAGCGCGGTCCATCAGTTCTGCCGGGTCGGCGAGCACGCCTTCATAGGCGGCGGCTCGATGATCACGCAGGACGTCCTGCCGTACGCGAAGACCGTCGCCAGCCGCGACAACCGCAGCTACGGCATCAACACCATCGGTCTGGAGCGCAAGGGCTTCTCGAAAGAGACGGTGGAGGCGTTGCAACGCGCCTATCGCATTCTCGTTCGCTCGAAGCTGAACGTCGAAACTGCGCTGGCGAAGATCGAGGAAGAGCTCGGCCTCTTTCCCGAAGCGCGCTATCTCGTCGAGTTCGTGCGCGAATCGAAGCGGGGCATCATCCGATGAGGGTTGGTGTCGTCGGCACCGGCTACCTCGGACGGCTCCACGCGCGCATTCTTACCGAGATGCCGGAGGCGGAGGTCGCCGGCTTCGTCGAGACGGATGATGCCATCGCCGCCGAAGTCTCGGAGAATCTGAAGCTGAAACGGTTTGCGTCCGTCGAAGCTCTGGCTCGCGAGATCGATTGCGCTGTCGTGGCCACGCCGACCATCACGCACTACGACGTATCGCGCCAGTTGATCGAAGCGGGCTGCGACGTGATGGTGGAGAAGCCGATCACGCCGTCGGTCGAGGACGCACAGCGTCTCATCGAACTGGCCGCATCGCGCGGCCGCATCCTGCAGGTCGGCCACGTCGAGCGCTACAACCCGGCCATCATCGCGGTGGCACCTCTGCTTCATGAAGTCCGCTTTGTCGAAGCGCAGCGGCTAGGCGTCTTCGTAGGCCGATCGCTCGACATCGACGTCCTGCTCGACCTGATGATCCACGACCTCAACCTGGTGCTCTCCCTACTCGGGCAACGCGTCGTCGATGTACGCGCGGTGGGCGTCGCGGTGCTCACCGATAAGGTCGACATCACCAACGTCCGCCTCGAGCTCGAGAACGGCGCCATCGCCAATCTGACCGCCAGCCGCGTGTCGCAGGATCGCGTGCGCAAGATTCGTTTCTTCAGCCGCGAGGCCTACATCTCGGTCGATACGAAAGAGCAGGAAGTAAAAGGCTACGGCCTGTCGGGAAAGACAATCGTTCCGATCGACATCGTCGTCAACAAGCAGGAGCCGTTGCGCGCCGAGCTCGAAGCGTTCCTCGCATGCGTCCGCACGCGTACGCGCCCGCTCGTGAGCGGCGAGGATGGCCTTGCCGCGGTCGAGCTGGCCATCCGCGTGGCCGACGCGATCGAAGAGTCGATGCGGCGTTTCTATCCCGAGGACGCCGCGCGGCCGGGTAAAGAGGGCAAATGACGAACGCAACCATCGGCATCATCGGCGGCTCCGGCCTCTACCAAATGGAAGGCCTGACCGTCCTCGAAGAACGCAACATCGCGACTCCCTTCGGCGATCCGTCAGATGCTTACGTCATCGGCGAGATCGACGGCGTGGGGGTGGCTTTCCTCTCGCGTCACGGCCGCGGCCATCGCCTCACGCCGAGCGAATTGAACTACCGCGCCAACATCTTCGGCTTCAAGCTCCTCGGGGTTCACACTATCCTTTCCGCAAGCGCCGTTGGATCGATGAAGATCGAGTACGCGCCGACCGACATCGTTTTCCCGCACCAGTTCATCGATCGCACGCGCCATCGCCCCGACACATTCTTCGGCAACGGCATCGTCGCGCACGTCGGTTTCGCCGATCCGATCTGCACGGCTGTCTCCGCGGCGATGAGCATGGTCGCCCGCGAGGTGGGCGCGCGCGTACACGAAGGCGGCGTCTACCTCTGCATGGAAGGCCCGCAATTCTCGACCCGTGCCGAGTCGAATCTCTACCGCACCTGGGGCGTCGATGTGATCGGCATGACGAACCTTCAGGAAGCGAAGCTCGCCCGCGAAGCCGAGATCTGCTACGCCACCATGGCCCTCGTCACCGACTACGACTGCTGGCACGAAACGCACGACGATGTTTCAGTTGACGCGGTTCTGGCCTACCTCGCAAAAAATGCCGAGACCGCCCAGAAGATCCTCCGCAGCTCCATCGTCCCAGCCGCGACCCGCGAGCGTAACTGCCCCTGCGCGACCGCGCTGCAATACGGGATCATGACTAACCTCGCAGCGATGCCGGAGAAGACGAAAGCGGATTTGGCGCCGATCATCGGCAAGTACCTGACGTAGATCCGAACCTGGCTCAGGCGAAGGTCGCCCCGTGGGCTTGTTGCTTTCGCCCAATCCCGCTACTCTCCGCGCCGCGCAACTCGCGCTGGGAGAGTTCATGGGCATCCTTGTCGTTGGCAGCGTTGCGTTTGATGCGATTCAAACTCCGTTCGGGAAGGTGGACCGCTGTCTGGGCGGATCAGCGACTTACTTCTCGGTGGCGGCATCGTTCTTCTCGGAGGTCGATCTCGTGGCTGTCGTCGGCGACGATTTCAGCGATGATGACTTGGCCATCTTTCGCGGACGGCGCGTCAATCTCGACGGCTTGCAGCGCGTTGCCGGCGCGAAGACGTTCTTCTGGAGCGGGGAGTACGGCTTCGACCTGAACGTCGCGAAGACCCGCGACACGCAGCTCAACGTCTTCGCCGATTTCAAGCCGGAGTTGAGCGAGAGGCACCAAAGCCCGGACGTCCTGTTCCTGGCCAACATCCAGCCCGATCTGCAACTCGACGTGCTGCGCCAGTGCAAACGCCCGCGCGTCGTCGCGCTCGACACGATGAATCTCTGGATCGACGTCGCGAAGGAGTCGCTGACCCGCATCCTGCGCGAGGTCGACCTCGTCGTGATCAATGAGGCCGAGGTGAGGCAGTACACGAAAGAGGCAAACTTGATCAAAGGAGCGCGTCAGATTCTCGCGCTCGGCCCGCGCACGCTCGTGATCAAACGCGGCGAGTACGGCGTCATGATGATCACGAAGGATGCGGTCTTCGCCGCACCGGCGTACCCGCTCGAAGCCGTTTTCGATCCGACCGGCGCGGGCGACACCTTCGCCGGCGGTTTCCTCGGCTATCTGGCTTCGCGCTCCGAGGCGTCGGACCACGAGTTGCGCCGCGCCATCGTCTTCGGCAGCGTTCTTGCGTCGTTCACCGTCGAGAAGTTTTCACTCGACCGCCTGCGCGAGATCACGCTCGACGATGTCTACGAGCGCTACCAGGAGTTCCGCAAGCTGACACACTTTGAGGATCACGAGAAGTAGGGCGGATCCATTTCGCGCGAAGCGCTTTGGACTGCGGTGGCGCCAGCCACGGCTTCTTGACCCGTTTTTCGGCCGATAAACTCGATTTTCGACGGATAAACGCGACAACACGCCGGATGAACGCGTTTTTCGCGTGAAAAACACGATTTTCGCTTGAAAAACGTGATTTTCGGCGGATAAACGCGATCGCACGCTGGATGAACGCGTTTTTCGCGTGAAAAACGTGATTTTCGCCGGATGAACGCGATTTTCGCCCGAAAAACGCGTTTTTCGGCGGATAAACGCGACAACACGGCGAATCGAGACGCAGGCTGGGCTCCGAAACCCAAGAGAGCGATGCTGCTGATTCAGGAGCCTGCTTGAGCTGCGTGGTTCTCAGCTTTGAACACGAGTTCAAAGCGGTGGCTGGCGCCACCACACTCCAAAACGCTTCGCGCGAAATGATTCGAGATCCCCGAAGTCGCGTCAGTCAAACATCGGATCGCGCTTCTGCGCCAGCTTCCAGAAGCGCTCGTATTGATCGCGAACGCATGGATGGATCTCGTTGACCATTTGCGAGGCAACGCCGAGGTTTGAATCAGTTGCAGCACGTCGGCCAGATCGCGAAGACGACTCTCTCGGTGTCCCGAGGCCAGCTTTAGCTCCACGAAGTGCGCCAGATCGATGACGCGATAGCCGCTGCACATGATCGAAGTGTTTGAGGGATCCGGAAAGCAGACGGGGCAAGAGTCACTGGCGGCCGGCTCTCCTGCAACGACGACTTTGAACTCCGAGTCAGTCGTCGTGTCGCGAAATCGACGTTCGGAGAGTTTGATGAATCCGCGAGCAGGAAGACGCTGGTGCATCGCCTTCAGCCCATCGGAGGTGACAATGAAGACGTCGGTGTTGAGGTTGTACTGCTCCAGACCGTGTGCCATCTGCGCCGCACGTCCCATCACGGCATATTCAATCCCTTCGCAATCGAGAATCGCTCCCACATGTCGAAGGGTGTCGTGCACCTTCCCAGCGTCACTCCAGAACTCGTCCGCGTCGTGGATGTTCTTCTCGAGTGGGTGCATTTACTTCGCTCCGTACACCACCTCGCCCCCCACCACTGTGTAGCGCACCTTTGTCGCGAAAAGGGACGATTGCGGCGCGGTGTAAAGGTCGCCTTCGACGATCGTCAGGTCGGCGAGTTTGCCGGGCTCGATCGTGCCGCGGGACGACTCTTCGAACGCGGCGTATGCGGCGTCGGACGTGAAGCCGCGGATTGCTTCGGCTAAGGTCAGCTTCTGATCGGGGTACCAGCCGCCAGGTGGGTTGCCTTTCTGATCCTGGCGGGTGACGGCGCTGTAGATGCCGAAGAACGGGTTCACGAACTCGACCGGAAAATCGGAGCCGAGGGCGAGGCGGGCGCCGGAATTGAGGACGGTGCGCCAGGCGTAGGCGCCCTTGATCCGTTCGCTGCCGAGCCGGTCTTCGGCCCAGCCCATGTCTGACGTGGCGTGCGTCGGCTGCATCGAGGCGATGATGCCGTGCGGCGCGAGGCGGGAAAAATCAGAGGGTGCGACGACCTGCAGATGCTCGATACGGAAACGGTTGGCCGGCGTTGCTCCCGCCTGCTCGTAGGCGTCGATCACGTTACGGACGCCGCGGTCGCCGATGGCGTGCGTGTTGGCCTGATAGCCGGCGGCGCGGGCGCGGCGCGCCACCTCCATCATGTGCTCAGGCTTGCTGATGAGAAGTCCGCTGTTCGAAGGGTCGTCGCTGTACGGCGCGAGCAGCGCGGCGCCGCGGCTGCCGAGGGCGCCATCGGCGTACATCTTCACGGAGCGAACGGTGAGGCGGTCGCCGTATCCGATGAGAGGTTTGCGCGCGAACCATGATTCGAGAAGCGCGGGCTCGTCGGTCAGCATCAGGTAGACGCGGATCGGGAACTTGTGCTCGTCGATGAGCTGCTGGATCGCCGTGATCGTGGCCTGTTCCGCGCCGGCGTCGTGCATTTCGGTGAGCCCGTTCTCAGCGATCGCCTGCGCGGCAGCGAGCACGCGCGCTTTGCGCAACTCGGGCGACGGCGGTGGAACCTTTGAGTCGATGAGTGCCATTGCGCCGTCGATGAAGACACCGGTCGGATTGCCTCCGGCATCGCGCAGAACACGGCCGCCTTCCGGATCGGGCGTCGCGGCGGTGACTCCTGCGGCGCGCATGGCGGCGCTGTTGGCGATGCCGGCGTGGCCGTCGACGCGGCGAATCCAGACGGGATGATCGGAGATTGCCGCATCGAGCGGCGCGGCCGTCGGGAACTGCTTGCCGGGCCAGTGGTTCTGATCCCAGCCGCGTCCGAGAATCCAATCTCCGGCGCTGGCGCGTTGGGCGCGGTCGCGAACCTTGGCAATGACCTCGTCGTACGAAGTAGTGCCGATGACATTGACGGTATCGAGCGAAAGGCCGAGTCCGTAGAGATGCCCGTGGGCGTCGGTGAGACCGGGCATCACGGTCGTGCCGTGAACGTCGATCACACGCGCGTGGGGATGTGCGGCCCGAACCGCGTCGGCGGGTCCGGCAGCGACGATAGTGCCGTTCGCAGTGACGACGGACCAGTTCGCCTGCGGAGTCTGGGACGGACCGGCCAGCACCGTGCCGCCTTCGAAAATGGTCTCGTTCGACCGTTTGACCGAGTTGTCGTTTGAGGGAGATTGCATGGTACAGGCGGTAAACGCGAGGAAGAGTAGCGCAGCGGCGCGTCGCACGATCGTCATGCGCGAATCGTATCGGAATAGCGGCTTCCGGGACGGGTGTTGCTCAGAGCCCTTGCGAACTTTATTTGCACTCAGCCTAGCATTCGTTACCGCCTCCGCGGTCGCGGGCGATTTCAGCGCGAGGGACGTTCCGTCTGCCCACATCCGACAGACCGGCCGTGTTGTGATCCGCAACGATGCCCGCGGCGTCACGGCGTATCACTTCTTCGGCGATATCCGCCAGGCGCTCTTCACGCTGCGCTCCGGTCCCAGGGCGATGCATTACACACCCTTCGGCACCGCGTTGTTCGATTCCGGAGCGCACGTGACAGCGCCGATGCCGGCGTACCTGTCGGCGCTCATCGCGGACGCCTCGAAGCAACATGGCGTCGATCCCCGCCTCGTCGCGGCGATCGCTGCGCGCGAGTCCGCCTACAACCCAGGCGCAGTCTCACCGGCCGGCGCGGTCGGCGTGATGCAGCTGATGCCGGCGACGGCCCGGTACGCGGGCGTGCGAAACGCCTTCGATGCGCGCGAGAACGTCTTCGGCGGCGTTCACTATCTCCGCACGCTCCTCGATACGTTCCACGGCGACCTCGACCTCACGCTGGCCGCCTACAACGCTGGCCCGGGCGCCGTGCAGCGCTACAACGGCGTGCCGCCATTTCGCGAGACGAAGGACTACGTTCGAACGGTTCGCGCAGCGTATGAGATGGCGTTGAAACGGTAGTGCCGGCCTCTTCGCCCGCGCGAAAAAAGTGCTCATCCGTAGGAAGATCAACGTCCTCGGTTTCGTTTCGACCATCACACAAAAACTGATCACGCGAAAAGGCAAACTCCCGGCGACGGGAGGACGCAACGCCACCGGCCTCAGCACTGTTTGACACGAGGCAGCGAGCTTCCGAACGTGATCCCGCATGACGCGGGACGTTCCGTGATCCGAACCGGAAAGGAGCGCCCCCATGCGTCATCGTTTTGCTGCCGTCGTGCTCGCCGCTGTTGCCCTCGCATCGCCTGCGTTTGCTGCACCGAAATCGACAGCCGCTATCCGTCCCGTCAGCCAGCTGGCGACGCAGGCCTTTCCGGCACCGATGCCAAAGTACCTTGCCGGCATCATCGCCGATGCGGCGCGAACCTACGACGTCGATCCGAACCTCATCGCTGCGATGACTTTCCGTGAGTCGGCGTTCAATCCGAATGCAGTATCGAGTCGGGGCGCCCAGGGACTGATGCAGCTCATGCCACGCACCGCCGCAGCCCTCGGCGTCCGCGACGCCTTCGATCCGCGCGACAACATCTTCGGCGGCACGCGCTATGTCAAGACGCTCCTTGAGCGCTTTCACGGTAACGTCGAATTGACGCTGGCCGCATACAACGCCGGACCGGAGCTGGTCGCGAAAGTGGGACCGGGAGCGACTCAGGAAGCGATCGAGTACGTCGCCGCCGTGAAGAGCTTCTACCAGACGGCTGTGGCGACGCTGCAGTCCTGAACTTCGGTTCGCTCAGGATAGACTTCGCAAACCATGAGCGAAACTCAGATCGATCCTCGCTATCCAGTTGGAAAATTCGATCGCTCCAAGACGCCGCATACCGCTGAGGAGCGACGCACATTCATCGATCAAATCGCTGCCGCTCCCGCGCGCATGCGCGAGGCAGTGGCAGGTCTGACGGAGAGTCAGCTCGACACTCCCTACCGCGACGGCGGCTGGACGGTGCGTCAGGTCGTTCATCACGTACCCGACTCGCACATGAACGCCTACACACGCGTGAAGCTGGCGCTGACGGAAACCGAACCGACGATCCGGCCGTACGACGAGGCCGCGTGGGCGAAACTGAATGATGTGCACGACACTCCGATCGCGGTTTCGCTCACGCTGCTCGAAGCGCTGCACGATCGCTGGGTGCGCATTCTCCGGGCGCTGACCTCTGACGATTTCGCGAAAACGCTCTTCCATCCCGAGCATGGCGTGATGACGCTCGACACGCTCGTCGCCATGTACGCGTGGCACAGCCGGCATCATGTCGGGCATATCACCTCCTTGCGCGAGCGCAGCGGGTGGTGACGTTTCAGACGTTGACGGACGGCGATTTCGTGGGTTGAGATGAGCCGCGCGCTCTGATCACGGCTCCGTCCTACAATCGCGTTATGCCAACCTTCTTCGACGCGCTGAACGAACTGATGGCGGCCGAGACGCCGCTCGTGGTCGTCACCGTCGTCGACACGGCCGGCAGCGTGCCGCAGGATCGCGGGGCGAAGATGATCGTCACCGCCTCGGGACTGCATTTCGGAACCGTCGGCGGTGGCAAGGTGGAGACCAAAGCGATCGCCGAGTCGCAGGCGATGCTGGGCGGAGAGGCGGCGGAGACGACGAAATTCGCGCAATGGAATCTCGCCAAAGATGTCGGCATGACCTGCGGCGGCATCGTCAAGCTCTACTTCGAATCGCACAACGTCGGCCGCTGGTGCATTGTCGTGTTTGGCGCCGGCCACGTCGCAAACGCAGTCGTCAACGTGCTCGTTCACCTCGACTGCCACGTCACCTGCATTGATCCGCGCGCGGAGTGGCTGGCGAAGCTTCCCGACTCGCCGAAGCTGGCAAAGACGCTGTCGTCCGACATGCCCACGCTGGTGAAAACGCTGCCCGATGACGCGTTCGTCCTGCTGATGACGATGGGTCACACGACCGACAAACCGATCCTGCTGGAGATCCTGCGCACACGCTCCTTCCCATACCTCGGCGTGATCGGCAGCGACGCGAAAGCAAACATTCTGCGGCGCGACATCGAGGAGGCCGGGCTGCCGGACGAAGCGAAGCGTGCGTTTTTCTGCCCTATCGGCCTCGCCCTCGGGACGAACCACCCTTACGAGATTGCGGTGAGCGTGGCCGCGCAGCTGCTGGAGGTGCGGGACGCGCACCTCGCTTCACGCTCTCTTTCAGAAGCTCGAGATTCATCGCCTCCGTGACGAGGGCGCGCATCGTCTCCGATGCGTTCTTTTTCGATTTGATCCAAGCAACCTGCGGCGGCGTGAGCCAGACGGCAACGCGTTCCGTCTTCTTCGCTCCGACCGTCTTCTTCTCTCCCGACCCGGCCCCCCTACTCCCCACGCCCCGTTTCACGGCCATATGCCCCTCGCCAGTGCCAGCGTCGCTACTCGTTTGATCGCAGTCGCGAATGCTGCGGTACGCAGGTCTACGTCAGCGCCACTGCGATCCCGGATCTCGATCTGCATCTTCAACACAGCGTCCGTTGCCGCTTCCATCTTCGTGCGCAGATGGGCGTTGACCTGATCCTCGCTCCAGTGCTCATTCTCGATGTTCTGAACCCACTCAAAGTAGCTGACGGTCACACCGCCGGAGTTGGCCAGGATGTCCGGAATCACCGGAATCCCTCGGGCGAAGAGGATCTTGTCCGCGGCCGGAGTCGTAGGCCCGTTCGCCGCCTCGGCGATCAGCTTCGTACTAATGCCGTCCGCGTTGTCCGCTCGAATCTGATTTTCGAACGCCGCCGGAATCAGCACGTCGCAGTCGATGTGCAGCAGATCATCGTTGGTGACTGTTGTCGTTCCTGGCAGACCGACGACTGAACCAGACTGCTGCTTGTGCGCGATGGCCATCTCCGGGTCGATTCCGTCCGCACAGAAGATGCCGCCGGTCGAATCGCTGACAGCGATGATCGTGGCGCCGGCATCGCGGAAGAGTTGCGCCGCGATCGAGCCGGCATTGCCGAATCCCTGGATGACGACGCGCGCGCCGGTGAGTGAGGCGAGCCCCGGCACAGCGCCTTGGGCAATGGCCCTGCTGGTGATGAAGAGACAGCCGCGCGCCGTCGCTTCGTTGCGGCCGAGCGAGCCGCCCATGCCAACCGGTTTGCCCGTGACGACCGGAAGATTGTTCTTCCCCGGATGCATCATGTCGTACGTGTCGTAGATCCAGGCCATCGTCTCGGCCGTGGTATTGACGTCGGGCGCGGGGATGTCGGTATGCGGTCCTATGGTGTCGCCGAGTTCGACGACGAATCGCCGCGTGATCTTGCGAAGCTCGGAGCGCGAGAGCTTCTTGGGATCGCAGACGACGCCTCCCTTGGCACCACCGAACGGGATATCAGCTACCGCGCACTTCCACGTCATCCACGACGCCAGCGCACGCACCTCGTCAGCGGTAACGTCGGGGTGATAGCGAATCCCACCCTTGCCCGGCCCGCGCACGCGCGAGTGCAACGCACGATAGCCGGTGTACGTCTTCACCGTGCCGTCGTCCTCCTCGATCGGGAACTCAACGGTGGTCAGGCGGCTCGTGTGGCGCAGATGGTCGCGCAAACCGGCCGGAATATCGAGGTACTGCGCGGCAGTATCGAACTGCGCCTGCGCAATGGCATAGGAGTTGAGGTTTTCAGAAGTTTCGACCGGGACGGGAGCCGTTTCACGCACCGCACGTTCGCCCATGGACCCCTCCTGTTTGCTGAGAACGAAAACGATAACACGCAAGGATGGACTCGTGCGTCAATTGGAAACGCGATTCACCACAAAGGCACAGAGGACACAAAGGAAACCCCAGTGTTCTCTGTGTCTCTGTGGTCGTCCTTCTTCGGTTGATCACGATGCGCTAACGCCGCGAGCCCACCACCGCTCGTAACGCGCGCATCCGCAGGTCGAGCTCGTCGGGTGTCATCGCGGCGTACTTTGGAGGCAGCAGTCTGCGGCTCGATGATTCAAAGACGGCCAGCAGTTCCATGTACTCCAGCATCTCGGAGTCGCGGCTCGGGAAATAGTCGGACGCCGCGTGCGTGAAGTTGTCCGCGGAAACTGTGGTCGCGCCGGCGCGCGCCGCGTCGTCATTCGCCATCAGGATGACCGCTTCGACGTCAGCATTGCTGTAGCCGATGAGCTTCTGCGAGAAGTTCTCGCGCAGAGCGACGAAGTTGACTGCCGTGACGATGGCGTTCTTCTTCAGGAGGGCGTTGGCGACGGCTTCCACCTCTTCCGCAGACTGCGAATAGAGGAACGGGATCTTGCGGTCGAGACGGCCGGCGCGTTTGAGATCGACATCCAGCCTATCGGGACGGTTCGTCATCACCAGGAAAAGGATTCGTCCGCGATTCGACGTATCGGACATGAACTCCTTGATGCGGGCAATGACCCGCGACGACGTCCCGCCGTCGCCTTCGCCGTCCGTGTTGCCGAACGCGCGGTCTCCTTCGTCGATGATCACGACGACCTGTCCGATGGCGCGGATGACGTTGAGGATCTTCTCGAGATTCCCCTCCGTCGCGCCGACCCATTTCGAGCGAAAGTTCTTCAGCTTGATCGTCGTGAGCCCGCACTCGCGCGCGAACGCCTCGGCCACGAACGTCTTCCCGGTTCCCATCGGTCCGGTGAAGAGCACGCCCATCGGAACGCGCGAGGTCTCGCCGTTGCGGATGCTGTTGGCGATCACGAGGAGGTCCTTCTTGACCTCGTCCATCCCGCCGACGACTTCGAATCCGTGCGCCGGTTCGACGAACTCGATCAGACCGAAACACTCGCGCTCGAGTATCTCGCGCTTGCGATGGGCGATGAGCGCATCGACTTCTTTGCGGGCGCGGGCATCCCGATCCTGCGGAATGCTGGCAGGTTGGGCACCGGGCGCGATCAACTTCGCGATCTCGTCGTGACTGAGACCGGCTGTCAACGCGGCAATCTTCTTGGCGCGTTCGGCGGTATCGGGACCGGTGAGGATGCTGGTGATGAAGTCTTCGCGCTGGCGCGATTCCTCCTCAGTCGCAGGCGGCGGCGTGAGGATGGAGATGATCTGTATGGACTTGAGACCGGCGGTGATTTCCCCATAGCGCGCGACATCCTTGTCATCGAGACGTTTGTCGGCGACACGGACCGCCGCATTACGCTCGTCGCGATCGGGCATCGGAAGTTCGACGACGGCCACGCGCGGATTGGAGACCAGTTTCGTCGCCAGCTCGGTCAAGTTCTCGGCGATGAGAATGACGATGTTGTCGCTGCGCTCGATCTCTTCGAGGAACGACCAACGATGCAACGTTACGAGCGCGGCCCGATCGGCTTCGCTTTGAAAGTTGGGATCGCCGGCGGGAGCAATTGCTTCTGCATATTCGAGGATGACAGCCGTCCTTGTGCCGCCCACGAGCATTCGCTCAAGCGCCGCCAGAACGCGCGGCTTGTCGCCGGACAGCAGCGCCTCGTCGATGTTGACCGTGGGCGCGCGTTTGAGAAAGCGGATGCCGGTGGCCACGTTGTAAACCGCGATCGTCTCTTTGGACTGATCGAGCAGAACCTCGCCGAGGAACTCGGTGAGCGTAACGATGCGGCCGTCGCTGATCACTGCGTCATACACGTTGCCGTGCAGGACGAAGATGGAGGCCTCGCCCCGCAGGTAGCGGCTTCGCAGCTCATCGGCCCACTTCGGAAGAATGGCTTTCGTCATACGCTCTCGGTTCCGTTGAGTAGTTTCTCTGTGTCGATTGCGGTCTGGCGGATGGAATCGACACCGTCGAGCAGATCATCGAGTTGCCCGGACAGTTCATTCGGCGATTGCATGGTCACGATCTGGTCGGCGATGAGCTGGAACGAGTTCTCGATGAGATCGAGTTGGGCGCGGGCGACGCCGAGGTATCGGCCGATTTCGTGAACGCGCTCGACGCGCTTTTGAATCACTGCAAAGTTCTTCAGGGCAATGTCGCGCTCGGGCGCACTGGCCTGCTGTGCGATCGATCGATCGTGCCAGCGCTCCCGATCACGCTCGAGCGCATCTACGTCGACCGTGCCAAGGTAGTTTTCGTAGCGGTTCACCGTCAACGCCATCTCCAGAAACGACTCGACGAGCTTGTGCGTCTTCACAAGCTCGGTACGCAGCAGGTCACCGGTGAATGAAGGGTTGGCAGATGCGAGCTTATTGATCTGCTGCTCGCGGGCGACCAGCCCGTTCACGCGCTCCTTCTCGCTGTCGGGAAGATCCTTCATCTTCTCGTTGCGGTCCTGCTCATCCATCGCCAGGCGGATCTTTTCCAGGCGCGGGTCCCAGAGAATGCGGCGAAGGTATTGCGAGTCGGATCCGTGCAGAAGCCACAGCGCCTCGGCGCCGAGAGCGATGACGCCAGGCAATGGATTGGCCGTGAGCACCGACGCCGTCAACCCGCCGAGCAGCAGCGAGAGGTTGTAGGGATTGGCGAATGCCATCTTCAGGTAGGGCCGGTTATGAAAGGCAGCCTCTTTGACCGCGTCGGTGGCGGTCTCGCGAATGGCGCGGCCGAGGTCCGCCTGCGGTTGCGCGGGCTTCGCGACAACGGCCGTCTTCGGCGCGCGCTGCTGCGGCGTCACGGTCTGTAGCGGCGGGGCGTCCTTTTTCGGAGGATCGGGCACGGGATCATTCTACGAGGCTGGCGCGTACAGGAAGTCGAGGAGTTTCTGTTCCACTGCTCGAAACTCCTTTGACGACTTCAGAGCCATGTCCCGATTCTGGAAAAAAGGCACGTCGACACGATGGAGGATTTTGGTCGGACGCGGGGCCATAACGTAGATCGAATCGGCGAGATAGACCGCTTCCGATACGTCATGCGTGACGAACAGGATCGTGTTGTCCTCGTCGCGCGATACGTCGAGGAGCAGACTCTGCATCCCCCAACGGGTCTGCGGGTCGAGCGCGCCGAACGGCTCGTCCATCAGCACAAGCTTCGGCTTGTTGATCAGCGTCCGAGCGATGGCCACGCGCTGCTTCATGCCGCCAGAGAGGTCTTTCGGATAACGGTCAGCGAAGTCGGCGAGTCCAACTGCTTCGAGATACTTCTTTGAGCGCGTCGCACGCTCTTTAGCGTCGAGACCCTGCAGCCGAAGGCCGTACTCGACGTTCTGGCGGACCGTCAGCCATCCGAACGAGGTGTATGCCTGGAACACCATTCCGCGATCGCGGCCGACGCCGGTGACCGGTACGCCGTCGATGAGGATCTCGCCCCTCGTCGGAGCGAGCAAACCGGCCACCGATTTGAGAATCGTCGACTTACCGCATCCGGACGGCCCCAGGAAAACGACGATCTCGCCGACGTTGGGCTTGTCGACGATGTCGAGCGTCACTTCGCGCACCGCTTCCGTTTCCCGGCCATCGTGGCCGACGTACGTCACGCCGAGGTCAGTGATGCGCAGCCGCGCTTGTTCGGCCCGCTCGCTGACGTAGGTTGCCTTCGACGACTTGGCGTCGACGGTAACAGCGACAGTTCCCGGTTCGCCTGCTTGCGGTTGTTCGTCAGCCATCAGCGTCTTCCTTCCAACGAAAGAGAAGCGCAGAGATCATCCGAATGACCTGATCGGTGATGAGGCCAATGCCGCCGATGACGATCAATCCGGCGAACGACCACGAAGCTTTCTGATGCGTTCGCGCCAGCTCGACCATGTATCCGAGTCCGTGCTCGGGATTCACGGCCTCGGCCAGGATGACGTAGGTCCAGAGGATCGCGTTCATCACTCGGAACGACTCGAAGATCTCTGGAAGCGCCGCCGGTAGGAGCACGGTGCGGACGACCTGCCATTTGGACGCGCCGAGGGTCAGCGCGGTCTGCACCAGCTCCTCGGGAACGGCACGAATCGCCGAAACCACTACCGGCAGCAGATAGACGAACACCCCAAGAAACAGAAAGGCGATCTTCTCCTGGTCGTAAATGCCGAACCAGAGAATGAGCAGCGGGATGAATGCCGAGATCGGCATGTACCGCAAGGGCGCAACGATCGAGTCGAAGAGGTGATTGATCGGGTTAAACGCGCCCATCAGGATCCCGAGTGGAATCGCCACCGCCGAGGCGAGGAGGAACGCGGTCACGATTCGCTGCGTCGAGATCACGATCGAAGTGAAGAGCTCGTACTGAATGAAAAGCTGCAGCGTGCCGCGAATGACTTCACTCGGCGACGGAAGGAAGTCGGCCGGCGCCAGGTGCCCGTAGCTGACGATGCTCCACGCGCCGATGACGACGATCGGCATCACGAACGCGAGCGCCAGCGCCGTGCCGCGGGGCACGGGCTGGCGAATCGACCAGATCGAATTCCTGCGATGTGCGGTCATTACTGAGTCGTGAGAACGACCTTGATTTCCGTGCGGCGATTCAACTGGCGGCCGGCTTCGCTGGAGTTGTCAGCGACCGGGTTCGTCGAGCCGCGGCCGATGGTCTGGAAGCGGTTCGGATCGATATTCGGGAACGTCTTGACGATGTAGTTCTTCACCGCCAGAGCGCGCCGTTCGGAGAGCGTCATGTTCTTGGTGGGTGAGCCGGTGGCGTCCGTGTTTCCTTCGACGCGCAAGTAGGTGTTGCCGAACGACGTCATCGTGTCGCCGAGGGAGTCGAGGACGAAGAACGAGCCCGGCATGATCTCGTCGGAGCCCGGCGTGAAGTGAACCTCGATCTGCTTGTTGATGATGGCGCGGTCGTTCGCTGACGGCGCTTTCGCGGCAATCTTCGGCTCTTCAACCTTCTGCGTTCCGTAGTTCGCGGCCAGCGCGTTGAGGAAGCGCGTGTCGACCCAATCCTTCGCCTCCACCGAGCGCGTGACCAGCCCCTTCTTGCGCCAGATCACGAATGCTGTCTCGAACAGAGTGTCGTAGTGGGCTTTGCCCCCGGACAGTCCGTAGAACTGCGCGTTGTCCGCATAGGTCGTGAGCTTGAGTCCGGAGAGCATTCCGGAAACGGTGTCCGTGTCCAGCTTTAGTGCCTTGCCAACGATCGCGTAAGAATTGGCTGGATCGTTCTTCATCATCTCGATGCCGTCGAGCCAGCCGTGAACGAAATCACGCACCGATTCGGGGGCCTTGTCGATCACATCCTGCCGCGCGCAAAGCGTGTCGGCGATGATGTTGGTGGCGGCGGTGGTAGAGACCAGAACGTGCGCCTCGTCGCCACGTGCCGTGACGGCGCCGGAGAGGTCGGGCTCCCACGTTACGGCAGCATCGACCTGCTTCGCTTTGAACATTGCGGCCGCGGCCGGCGCATCCTGCGTGAAGATGATGTTCTTCTCGACGGCGGCCCGATCGTCGGCCGACAGGCCTGACTGCGAGAGGAGATAGAGCAGCAGGAAGTGCGACGGCGTGAACTGGGTGCAGGCAATCCTGTGTCCCTTGAGTTGCTCGATCGAGTTGATCGACGCCAGCGAGACGATGCCGTCGCCGCCGCGGGACCAGTCCTGCATGATGATCGACTTCGCCTTCTGGCCGTTCTCAGCGAGGATCGAAGCCTCGCGCGCCCAGTTGTCGACGGTGTTCCACATGATGTCGACGTCGCCCTTGCGGAATGCAGCCAGCTTCGAGGCCGGGTCTTCGATCAACACGAACTTCACGTCGAGCCCATATTTCTTGCGGAAGTTGGACGCATCATTCGGTTCCAGGCCGTTGTTGAAGACGATTCCGGGCGAGTGACCGGCCCAGGTGTTGATGGCAACGACGAGCGGACGATTCAACTTGCCGCCATTGACGCTGACAGCGGAGACACCGGTAACCGCGGCATCACGCGATGGGTCGGCGGGCGCGTTCTTTAGGGCATCGAAATCGTTGCTGCCGACCGCGCTCGTGCTGGTCTGGGATTGCCCTTTGTCGCTGCCGGTTGCCCACTTACGAATGTCGGCGCCTTTGTAGTGCCAGGCCGCATAGCCGACGACGGCAAGGACCACCACGGTAATGAAGAATTTTGCGAACGGAGTGAGTTTCATCAGATCCTCCAAAAAATCTTGCGAGCCCGAGATGAGCAGCTCCCGCGCTCAGGCCCGGGATGGCCAATGACTACATCGTCTTCTGGCCCTGTTGCTGCGCGGCTTTGCGAGCCTTCATCTCTGCGAGCTCCTGTTTGGCCTGAACGTCGCCGACCTGACTGCGAAGGCCGGCCAGACGGGAGTCGAGCGACGAATCGGAGAGCTCTTTGCCGAGGTTCGCTTCGGCGATCGTGTTCTTGATGTGCGTCCGCACGTTGTCGAGCGCGCGCACCTCGTCGTCGACCGAAAGACCGTCGAGCTGTTCCTGAATCTTGATGCGTGCCTGGGCCGACTGCATCTTGGCCAGCATCGTCTCGCGCTCGGCCTGCAGCTTCTTGATCTCCGACTGCACGCCCAGGAGCGACGTCTTCGCCGACTGCGCATCGGAGTGCGCCGTCTCGAGGTCCGTCTGCATCTCCGCGATGTCGGCCGTGAGCTGATTCTTCTTCTGAATGAGGATGACCGCAAGATCGTCCTGATTCGTCTCGACCGCCGTATTCAGCTCCGCCGTTGTCTGGGCCAGATCAGCGTTCGCCTTCTTGAAACGATCGTCGAGATCTTCGCGGCGGCGGATGATCGCCGCTGTGGCGCTCTTCAACTTGGCGTACTTGGCGATCATCGAGTTGATCGCGTTCTCGTACGCGATCTCGGGGTGGTCCTGCTCGATGTCCGCGATCCAAAGAGAGAGAAAGCCCTTCCAGAGATTGCCCAGCCTAGAAAACACTCCCATAGTTCTCAGCTCCCTGATGGTTCGTGTAGCTTCGGCGATTCGCGAACGACGCGCGCGACCGCTTCCTGCCCAAAGAACTCGAGGACTTTCTGCACCTCGAGCTTCTTCTCGTTGCAGGAGCTTACGACGCTTTGCTGTTCCGCGACCCGGTCCTGCATCACAGTCTTCAGTTTTACGATTTCTTCTTCGTATTGTTTGATGCGCTGGTCCGCCTCGGAGGTCACTTTGTCCGTATCTGCAGCACCAGCACGGATATAGCCGTCGAGCGCCTGCAGCTCCTGCGCCCCTGCTTCGATGATCTTTTCGATCGGAACGCCGAACGCCCGGAGCGACGCCATCACGATCTGCTTCTTGACCGCAGCCTCGGTGTCGGGCGGAAGTGAAGTCAGCAACTCCAGCGTGCGCGAGACGCGCTGCCGCTCGTCGGCGTCGATGCCAGCCGCTTCGAAAACCTGATCGAAGTCGACCTTGCCACCGGGCGCAGGCGGAGGGGGCGTGTTGAAGACAGGAACGTCCGCTTGCGGCGCCGCAGCGGCAGCGTCGTCAGCGGCCACCGGCGCTGGCTCATCGGAGCCCTCGGCCTGGTCCTTGACCACGAACCAGCCCATCACGGTCGATCCCCACGTCTTGTTGTCGCTCATGGAACGGGGGGAATGTTACGACATCTTGTGCAAGCCGAGTACGACCAGGACAATTGCCAGCAGCGCGGCCACCCAAGGCTCGAACGCCGGGACGGGCGGAAAGACCTCGAAATCGAAGATTGTCTGCGCTCCATTGACGGCGATTCTGAAGTCGTCGACGTTAGCCAGCATTCGGGCACCGTCACAGCCGGCCAGGATGGCCATGCCGGGTCCGAGGTTGCCGGATTGGAGACGGGCGCCGGGATGCGCGGCTGCATAGGTGGCGAGCGTTACAAGCGGAGCATTGATCGGTCCGAAGAGCGACCTCCAGCCCCCTGCGAGTGCGTTCCACGATTGCCAAGCGCCAGTGACCACCCCGCCTTGATTGGGGATGCCCGGCGTCGAGCCGTCCTGTAATCGCGGTTGGAACTCGATCTGATCGGAGGGTGCGGACGGGTTATTGGTATCGATGCTCAGAAGAAGCCGCGGCGCGATTCCGGGGGAGGACGAGACGACGACGTACGTGCTGTATCGAAGCTCGGTGAGATCGGTAAGTGGTACGCCGTCGAGTGCCGAACCAAAGAAGACGACCAGAGGCGAGGTTGACGGGATATCGATTTGGAGGCTGCCCGAGCCAAGGGGAGGAGTACCTGGCCCAAGGACGAAATCGACTGTGCCAGGAGGGGCACCGCAGACCAAAAGCGGCCCGTTGTGCCACGACCCGAGGTTGTTTGGCGTCACGAACACGTACGCAGCGTTGGCGACAACGCTCGAGAAAAGAACGATGACGAACAGCCAGAGCCGCATGACCCACCAAGAATTACTTAAGGGTGTCAGTTTACCACGACGGGACAATGATCGGTGCGCTCTTGCTACTCACGACATCCAGTTCACGCCCGCTTCCTTGTTCCACTTGGTCGTCATCTTCTTCGACTTTGTCCAGAACTCAATTGAGCCGCGGCCGGTGACGTCGCCGACGCCGAACTTCGAATCGTTCCAGCCGCCGCAGCTGAATGGCTCCGCCGCGGCACCGGCACACGGACGTTCACGCCGGCCATCCCTGCCATTGAGAGGGCGATGAAATTGCGTTCGCGGGAATAAGCGAGGTCCGTTGCGGCACTACTTCGGCGATTTTGGACCGTTTTTAACCAAAATCGGGTGATTCCGACCCTCCGAGGGCGACTTGGTCGATTTTCAATTTGAGTACCGACTCAAAAAATATGAGTACCGACTCGAGAAACATGAGTACCGACTCACCGGATTTGAGTACGGACTCGAGCAATGTGAGTACGGACTCAAAGAATATGAGTAACGACTCAAAACATATGAGTACCGACTCAAACGTAGGGAGTCCGGACTCACCAAACTTGAGTACCGACTCACACGATGCGAGTACGGACTCACCGGAAGTGAGTACGGACTCGCCGGGCATGAGTACGGACTCAAATGACGTGAGTACCGACTCGAGACGTGTGAGTACCGACTCATCGGTCTCGAGTCCGGACTCGAGAAGTTTGACTCCGCACTCACGGGACGAGGATAGCGACGCCGTTCGCGGTTGCCCGGACGTCGACGTTGCCGGTCTGGAAGATTCGTGATTGCTTCGTGACGTCCGTTTGCCGCATCCCGGCTCGCCGTTGATTCACCCGTTATCGCGGACAACGGCTCTCGCATCATCGCGATGAGGCAACCCGGCAACCTCGCAGATCAGCGAGCCGGAACCGCGAGTCCGCGACTCGACAAAACCAGTCCCGTATCCTTCCGATGGGCTGCTGCGTCTCACATTCAGAGCACGGCCATCACCCGGTCACGTTCACCGTTACGACATCCAGTTCACGCCCGCTTCCTTGTTCCACTTGGTCGTCATCTTCTTCGACTTCGTCCAGAACTCGATCGAGCCGCGGCCGGTAATGTCACCGACCCCGAACTTCGAATCGTTCCAGCCGCCGAAGCTGAACGGCTCGCGCGGCACCGGCACGCCAACGTTCACGCCGACCATGCCGGCGCTGGCGTTCTCCATGACGTAGCGGGCCACGCCGCCGCTTTCGGTGAAGACGCTGGCTGCGTTGCCATACGGCGAGCGCTGCTGCACACCGACCGCCTCGGCCACGTCATTTGCGCGGATGATGACCATCACGGGTCCGAAGACTTCCTCCTGCGCGATGCGCATGTCAGGAGTGACGCGGTCGATCAGGGTCGGGCCAACGTAGTAGCCGTTCTCTTTGCCCTTCACCTTGTAGCCGCGCCCGTCGACGAGCACCTTCGCACCCATCTTCTCGGCCTCGGTGATGTAGCTCTCGATGCGCGCCTTCGCTGCGGCCGAGATCACCGGTCCGATGTGGACGCCCGGCTGCATCGACTGAACGATCGAGACCATCCGCTCGATGATGTGATCGCTCTTGCCTACGGCCATCATCACCGAGGCGGCCATGCAGCGCTGACCGGCACAGCCTGACATCGAGGCGACGACGTTGCTCGACGTCATCTCCGGGTCGGCGTCCGGCATGACGATGAGGTGATTCTTCGCCCCGCCGAGGGCCAGGACACGTTTGTAGTTCGAAGTGCCGCGGCGATAGACGATCTTCGCCACCTTCGTCGAACCGACGAAGCTGATCCCTTCGATTCCCGGATGGTCGCAGATTGCCTCAACCGTCTCCTGGCCTCCGTGAACGATGTTGAGCACACCGTCCGGCAAACCTGCGTCGCGGAGCAGTTCGGCGATGCGTCCCGAGGAGATTGGAACGAGCTCGCTCGGCTTCAGGACCATGCAGTTGCCGAGGGCGATGGCATTCGGGATCGTCCAGTTGGGAACCATGTTGGGGAAGTTGAACGGTGTGATCGAAGCGACGACGCCGACCGGGAAATGCTCGACACGGCATTCGACCCCGCGCGAGACTTCAAGAACTTCCCCGGCCGTGATCTGAGGCAGCGAGCAGGCAAACTCGCAAAGCTCGGCAGACTTCAGCACCTCGGCGCGCGCCTCGCTGTCGATCTTTCCATTCTCGGCCGTGACGAGGCGGGCCAGCTCATCGATGTTCTGCTCGAGCAGCGCTTTGAATCGATAGAAGACCTGGACCCGCTCCTTGATCGGAGTCGCCGACCAGCCGGGAAACGCTTTCTTTGCCGCCGCGACGGCGTGATCGACGTCGCTCGCCGCCGACAACGGCACCCGGGAGATGATCGATCCGTCGGCGGGGTTGAAAACGTCGAGGTAGCGATCCGCCCCTTCGACAAACGTGCCGCCGATGTAGTTGCGGACGTCGGGATATTGCGTACGGGCAGGGCTTTCCATCGTGGTCATAAAGGTCTCCTCGGGTGTTGCGCTCCGAACTCTATCCGGGTAGCGCGAAGAATCAAATTTGACGAGCTGTCATTCCGAGGGCGGGCGGCGGGTGTCTAGCGCGATACAGGCTTGGCCACCTGAGCTTCCGGCACGCGCTTCATGACGCAGGTCGCGGAGCCGTGGTCATGAAACGGCATGAAGAGAAGGGCCAGGCCACGTTCATCGAACTCGGATGAGATCGTCAGCATGTCGCGCTGCGGCGAGAGGCGCATCGTCAGCGTACGCGTGCGGCTCGATGCACCGGCGAGGATGGAGGAAGTCGTCTTCTGCGGCGACCATGTCGCTGAAACGCCGTCGTCCCTCCAGTCGAGATCGTTCTCCAGAACGGCGTCGTAAGTCTTGCCGCCGTCGCCCTTCGCCTGAAGCTCGATCCGGCAGCCCGGCTGCGAGATGGTCAGCGTTTCAACCTTGGCGAGCGAAGCACCTTCGCCGAACACGAACGCCGCCGAACCGGTGCCCTTGCGTACAGGTTGCTCCGCCAGTTTGTAGGTTCCGGAGAGGTCGATGCACGCCGGTCCCTTCGACTGCGTGGCGCACGTGAGCGCCGCAAGCGCGAGGAGTGCCGCAGCGATCCGCATCGCGGGCATCATACGCCGCGACACTTGACCCTCCGCCGCCGCGCGCCCATGATTCGCGGCACGCATGTCTGTGATCGGCCGCCTCTTCGCCACCAAATCGCTCGACGACCTCATCGCCGGAACCCAGGAAGAGGGGCATCAACTCAAGAAGAGCCTCGGTCCCTGGAACCTGATCGCACTCGGTATCGGCGCGATCATCGGCGCGGGCATTTTCGCCACGATCGGAACCGCTGCGGCCGGTGACGCACACCGCCCCGGCGCTGGTCCGGCGCTGATGATCTCGTTCGTCCTCACCGCTGTCGTCTGCGGATTCACGGCGCTTTGCTACGCCGAGTTCGCGTCGATGGTGCCCGTTTCGGGCTCCGCGTACACCTACTCGTACGCGACGCTCGGCGAGCTCGTGGCGTGGATCATCGGCTGGGATCTGATGATCGAGTACGCCATCGGCAACGTGGCCGTTGCCATCTCCTGGGCGAATTACATGAACACGCTTCTGGAGGGCTTCGGCATCGTCCTGCCCGGATGGCTGACCGTCGACTACGGCACGGCGATGTCGAAGATGCCGCAGGTAGTGGCCGCTGCGCCGCACGTCTTCGGCGTTCCGATCATCTTCAACATCCTCGCCGTCGGCATCGTCACGCTCATCACGATCGTGCTGGTGTGGGGTATCCGCGAGGCGGCCAGCTTCAACTTCTGGATGGTGGCCATCAAGCTCGGCGTGCTCGCGTTTTTCGTCTTCGTCAGCTTCAAGTACGTGAAGCCGGCGCACTGGCATCCGTTCGCACCAAACGGTTTTCACGGCATCGCCACTGGTGCGGCCATCGTCTTCTTTGCCTACATCGGATTCGATGCCGTTTCCACGACAGCCGAGGAGGCAAAGAATCCGAAGCGGGACATGCCGATCGGCATCATCGGCTCGCTCATCATCTGCACGATCATCTACGCGATCATCGCCGCGGTCTTCACCGGCATGATTCCGTATGCCGACCTGGTGAAGAAACTCTCCAGCGAGCAAGCCGAACCTCTGACGCTGGCGATGAAATACGCCACGATGCCGAACTGGATGGTGGGCGTCGTCGCTTTCGGTTCCGTCGTCGCACACACGGCAGTGCTGCTCGTGTTTCAGCTCGGCCAGCCGAGGATCTTCTTCGCGATGTCGCGCGACGGACTGCTGCCGCCGTTCTTTGCGCGCGTCCATCCGAAGTTCCGCACGCCGCACGTGGCCACGATCATCACCGGCATTTTCGTCGGCGTGGCTGCGCTCTTCTCCTCGCTCGATGCAATGGTCGACCTGACGAACATCGGGACGCTCTTCGCGTTCTTCCTCGTCTGCATCGGCATCATCATCCTTCGCGTCAAAGACCCGCATCGCGAACGGTCGTTCAAGGTTCCGGGCGGAACGTGGTTCCTACCCGTCCTCGGGGCGCTGTCGTGCCTCTTCCTGGCGAAGTACCTCCCGAAAGAATCGTGGTGGCGCTTCGGCATCTGGCTGCTTGTCGGGATGGTTGTCTACCTCTCATACGGCTATCGCAACAGCAAACTGCGCCATCGCGGCAACGGCCCGCTCATTCCCCCCGGCAGCATGGTCACGCACGACTTCAACCCCGAACAGCAGTTGCCGGAGAAGGATGTGGAGTAGGGACGCCGAGGGTAGCGCCGGCGGCTCGCCGGCTGGAGCGCCGCCGGCCCGGCGGCGACTTTGGTTTCAATCGCCACTACTTGGTGCCTTCTTCGGCGCCCTTCTCGTCTTCGCCATCGCCCCTCATTGCACCGGCTGGTTTTCGGTTCCGACTGGCGGCATCGGCGCCGTGACGCTTGCGAAGTATCCAAAAGGCTTCGATTACTTCGTCGTCATCGCCCTGACGATCGCCAGTGCTCTCGGCGCGCTGGCGCTGAGCGCACGCCAGACTCCCGATACCCGACCAACGACTCCCTCGAAACGCACCGCAACCATCATCACGACGATCGCCGTCTTCGTTGTGATGATGGTCGTCCACGACCACCCCTACTCATTCATGGAGATGTTCCACGAAGGAGAGCACCTCACGCCGTCGTCGGTAATGCACGATGGCGGACGACCGTATGGCGACATCTTCTTTCTTCACGGATTCGCCACGGACGGCGGCCTCGACGCGTTAGTCCTCGGCAGCAAACCGTCGCCGAAGAGAACGCGGCGGCTGGAGACGGTGCTCGACGCCGCCGCGCTGGCGATGCTGGTTCCGATCGCGGCGGAAGTGACGGCTTCGACAGGTGGACTCATCGCTGCCGTGATCCTGGCTCTATGCGCAATAGGCGCAGGCGAAGTGCCTGTCTTTCCGTATTTTCGATGGCTGCCGCTGTTGATCGCTGTGTGGGCGTTGCTGGCGTACTGCGGGGGTCGGGAGTCGGGGGTCGGGGGTCGGAGAAGGATCATTGCGGTCGGCGATACGACTTCGACTCCCGCGCTCCTCTACATCGCCGCCATCGCCTCCTCGCTCGGCACTCTCTGGAGCCTCGACGTCGGTATCTGCGCGGTTGCGGCGAGCGCGATCGTCATTCTGATTTACACACGCCGGGTTACCTTCATCGCTCTTGCCGCGGTCGTCGCGCCTCTCCTCGGCCTGGTCGTCGCGCGCGCCGATCTGTATCACTTCTTCCGCGACTCGTTCGTGATCATTCCGCGAGCGATCGACGCAATATGGTCTCTACCGGCGAAACCAATTCCGTCGCTGGCGCTTCTCATTCACCCTGTCCAACTCTGGGAATGGCTTGCATCAGAAGCAGCGCGCTACTACCTGCCGCCGGTTTTCTTTGGCTTCCTTCTCGCCCTCGCTGTGCGCAAACGGGACATGCGCATCGCCATCGTGGCCATCTTTTCGATCATCCTCTTCCGCACGGCTGCAGGACGTTGCAGTTGGAGTCACACGCGTTTTGGCATTCCACTCCTCGGCATCGCCGTCGTGGCATTTCTGCTCGAGCCGCTTTGCCGCGATTGGCTGCGACGCCAAAGGAGCGTCTGGCGTGGTATTGCGATCGTCGTGTTCGCGATCCTTGGCTTCCGCTATTTCGAGATCGCACTGAACGCAACACTCGGGTGGAAATTCATCGCCGGCTGGCCCTCCCGGCAGCGTCACGAAGGAATGGTTCCTTATCCGATGCCGCGCGGACGCGGAATCTTCACGTACGCCGAGAACGCCTCCGACCTCGCCGCGTTGCGAGACCTCGCCCAACAGGCAGGTCCCGGTCCGATCTTCGACCTTTCCGGCGAACGCGCTCTGTATTACCTGCTCGACCGTCGCCCCGCCACCCGCTGCCCCGACATCGCCATGCTTTCCACGCCGGAGCTGAGCGCCGAAGCACTACACCAACTCGCCACCCACCCTCCGGTCTTCGTCGTACTTGAAGGAATGAAAGTCTTCGGCTCGCTCGACGGCATCGCCAACCGAGAACGCATCCCGCCGATCGCGGCATGGATCGACGCGAACTATCCGGTGCGGGTGAAGGCAGGGCGGTATTTGGTGGGTTTCAGAAACTGACGGTGGACGTCGCCTCAGCGCTTCCACCGCAACACCGGCTGCCTCGCCGCTCTCGCTTCGTCCAGCCTCCGCACCGGTGTCGTGTGCGGTGCGCTGCGCACCAGTTCCGGACGCTCTTCGCATTCGCGGGCGATGGCGATCATGGCGTCGCAGAAGGCGTCCAGCTCTTCTTTCGGCTCGCTTTCGGTCGGCTCGATCATCAATGCGCCGGCGACGATCAGGGGGAAGTAGATCGTTGGCGGATGGAAGCCGTAGTCCATCAGGCGCTTGGCGATGTCGAGCGTGTGGACGTCTTTGGGCGTCTGCAGCTTGTCGCTGAAGACGACTTCGTGCAGCGACGGGGCGTCGTAGGGGAGGTGATACGAGCCGCGCAGCCGGGCCCGGATGTAGTTCGCGTTCAGGACGGCGATCTGGGCGATGCGGCGGAGGCCGTCGGGGCCCATCGAGCGCATGTACGTCAGCGCGCGGACGAGCACGTTGAAATTGCCATTGAAGGCGCGGACGCGGCCGATCGAGTCGGGATGATCGTGATCGAGGTAGAACGTTTCATCCTCGGCCTTCTCGACCGTAGGCGTCGGCAAGAACGGCACGAGGCGCTCGGAAACACCGACCGGTCCTGCGCCTGGTCCGCCGCCGCCGTGCGGCGTTGAGAACGTTTTGTGCAAATTGGAGTGGATGACGTCGATGCCCATGTCGCCAGGGCGGGCGATGCCGACGAATGAGTTGAGGTTCGCGCCGTCGCAGTAGAGATACGCGCCCTTGTCGTGCAGGATCTCGGCAAAGCGTTTGATGTCCGTCTCGAAAACGCCGAGCGTGTTCGGCACGGTGATCATCAGCGCGGCAACATCTTCGGTGACCGCTGCGGCAAGCGTGTCGATGTCGACGGTACCGCGGCTGTTCGATTTCAGCTCTTTGATCTGGTAGCCGGCGAAGGCCGCCGAGGCAGGGTTGGTGCCGTGCGCGGAATCGGGGATCAGTATGTACTTGCGCGCGTTGCCGCTCTTTGCCAGCGCCTTGTGCACCATCAGGATGCCCGTCAGCTCACCGTGTGCGCCGGCGACAGGCTGCATCGTTACGCGCGGCAGACCGAAGATCTCCTTCAGTGTCTGCTCGATGTGCCAGATCAGTGCAAGGTTGCCCTGAACCTGATGATCGGGCTGCAGCGGATGCGAAAGCGCGAAGCCGGGCGTGCGCGCCAGCTCCTCGTTGAGCCGCGGGTTGTGCTTCATCGTGCACGATCCCAGCGGGTAAAGGCCGGCATCGATCGACACGTTCAACTTTGAAAGCCGCGTGAAGTGCCGGATGACATCAACCTCGGATACCTCGACTTCATCGACGATCTCGCCGCGCCGCAGCGACGCAGGCAGCGCCTCGGCATCCTCAGGCACATCGAGATCCGGCAGCCGGTAGCCGCGCCGTCCGCGCTTGGAATGCTCGAAAATCAGTCCCTCACGATTCGTGCTTTGAGGGACGGCAGTGGTGGCGGCATCGCTTTCGAGGATCGTGGTCATCGCCGCTCCCGGGAGATCGCTGCCGTCAATGCGGCGACAAAGTGATCGAGATGTTCGCGTGTGTGCAACTCCGTGACGGCGACGAGGAAGTCGTTGTCGTGACCTTCGTAGAACGGGCCGAGCGGAATCCCGCCAAGAATCTTTTCGTGCTCGAGGTCAGCGAGAATCTGGGCGGCCAGAAACGGCGTCCGCACGACGATCTCGTTGTAGACCGGACCACTGAAAGGCAGCGAAACCGATCCGACTCCGTTGAGTTTCTTGCGCAGATAGGCGGTCTTCTGCAGGCACTGCTCGCCAACTTCTCGCAGTCCCTCTTTGCCCATCAGCGACAGATACATGTTCGCGCCGAGCGCAATCAGCGCTTCATTCGTGCAGATGTTCGACGTGGCCTTGCCTCTGCGAATGTGCTGCTCGCGCGTGGCCAGCGTGAGCACGTACGCGCGGCGGCCATCGACGTCGACGGTCTCACCGACGAGACGTCCCGGCATGTGCCTCTTCAGCGCGTCTTTGACGACCATGAAGCCGACGTACGGACCGCCGAACTGTGTCGGGATGCCCCAGGCCTGTCCCTCGCCGACGGCAATATCGAAGCCATGGGCGCCGGGCGGAGTAAGGATGCCGAGGGATGTTGCTTCGGTGATCACGGCGATCTTCACCGCGCCGCAGGCGTCGGCAATCTCGCGGATGGCGTCGTAGTCTTCGATCACGCCGAGAAAGTTCGGCGATTGCACGGCGACCGCAAAGACATCGCTCGTACACGCCTCGCGCAACGCAGCGGTATCGACGCGTCCATCCGCGGTCCAACCCACTTCCACGATCTCGTAGCCGAGGTTTTGCACGTACGTGCGGACAGTTTCCGTGTACTGCGGATGGACCGACCGTGCGATGACGACCTTCTTGCGATTGCACACGACGCGCTCGGCCAGGAGCACCGCTTCGCACAATCCGGTCGAGCCGTCGTAGAGCGAGGCGTTGGCGACGTCGAGGCCCGTCAGCAGACACTGGTGCGTCTGATACTCGAAGATGGTTTGCAGCGTCCCCTGCGAGACTTCAGGCTGATACGGCGTGTAGGACGTCAGGAACTCGCCGCGCAGCAGCAACTGATCGATGCACGCCGGCTGGTAGTGCAGATACGCACCGCCGCCAAGGAACGAGACGTGGTCGGCAGCCGACTTGTTCTTCGATGCAAGGTCACGAAACCAGCGCCGCGACTCGATCTCGGACCATGGACCCGGGATGTCGAGCAGCGCGGTTAGCTTGACCTCATCCGGAATCGTCTCGAAAAGCCTGTCGATGGAATCGACGCCGATGACCTCGAGCATCTCGCGGACATCTTCGGAAGCGTTGGAGATGTAGCGGTGTACCGAGGTAAGAGGATCGGGGAGATTGGTCACGTTAGTGGGATTCCGTCTCCACGTACTCGTCGTACTCCTCGCCTGTCATGAGCAACTCGTCGACCTCACTCGGGTCTGTCACTTTAACGCGGACCATCCAGCCGTCGCCGTAGGGATCGGTGTTGATCAGCTCGGGCTTCTCGGCGAGGCGCTCGTTGATTTCAACGACTTCGCCGCCGACAGGAGCGAAAAGCTCAGAGACCGCCTTGACGGATTCGATCGACCCAAGTTCGTCACCGGCCTCGAGTTGCGTGCCGACCTGCGGCAGCTCGACGAATACGACGTCGCCTAGCTCTTTCTGTGCGTAGTCGGTGATTCCGATGGTTCCGATCTCACCTTCTACGTTGATGTATTCGTGGCTCTTGGCGTATCTACTGTCTTCCGGAGTCATCGCCGCTCCTTATCTTGATCGCTTGTAGAAGGGTGTGGGGACAACGCGCGCCCGAACTTCTTTTCCTCGGATGAGGACCATGAATTCGTTGCCGGGCGCTGATTTGCCGAGCGGAAGATATGCGAGACCGATCGCTTTTTTCAATGTCGGCGAGTGCGTGCCGCTGGTGACGACACCAACTTCCTCGCTGCCATCGACGATGGGGTATCCGTGCCGGCCGATTCCGCGGTCGACCATCTCGAATCCGGCCAGCTTGCGGCGCGGTCCCTCGGCCTTCTCGCGCTGCAGAACGTCCCGGCCGAAGAAGTCTCCCTTTTCGACCTTGACGATCCAGCCAAGGTCGGCTTCGAGCGGCGTCGTGGTCTGGTCGATATCGTTTCCGTAAAGCGCCATCTTCGCTTCGAGCCGGAGGGTGTCGCGCGCGCCGAGGCCGCATGGCTTCGCACCTGCGTCGAGCAGCTTGCGCATGATGCGGGGACCTTCGGAGGGCGCGACGTAGACCTCGAATCCATCCTCGCCGGTGTAGCCGGTGCGCGACACGATGGCCGGCACTCCGTCGACCTTGCCGGTGCCGAAGCGGTAGTACTTCATCGGCGCGAGGTCGACGTCCGTCATCGGCTGGAGCAGGCGTTCGGCCTCGGGGCCCTGCAGCGCCAGTTGCGCGTAATCGGCGCTGACATTGCGGACCTCGACGTCCATCCCTTTTGCGGCGTCGGCGATCCATTCGAAGTCTTTGTCGCTGTTCGAGGCGTTGACGACGACGAAGAAGTCATCGGCAGCGTTCTGATAGACGAGGATGTCGTCGACGAACCCGGCCGTCGGATAGAGCAGACCATTGTACTGCGCGCGGCCGTTCTCCAGCTTCGAGACGTCGTTGCACGTCGCGCGCTGCAGGAGTGCCAGGGCATCCGGGCCTTTGACGGTCAGCTCGCCCATGTGCGACACGTCGAAAAGACCGACGTGCTCGCGAACCGCGGCATGCTCCTCGAGGATGCCGCTGAACTGCACCGGAAGCTCCCAGCCGCCGAAGTCGACCATCTTCCCGCCAAGCTCGTGCTCGAGCTGGTTCAGCGGGGTTTTCTTGAGAGTTGTGACCTCGTCAGACATGGACAGCCTCCGGGGGACGCGAACCTAGCACGCGCTGTGCCGTGGGCGCAATGACGGTGGCTGGTAGTGGGCTAATTTGAAAAACCAGTCACCACTGAGACACAGAGGTCACAGAGATCCCTCTGTGTTCTCGTGTCTCTGTGGTTGCCATTGCTTCGCCGGCGCGATCGTGGTCATTCAGTCGCCGTGGCGTATCATCGTTATCGGGAGTGGCGGGCGTGAAGAACGAAATTGGCGATTTCCTCGATTACCTTACCTACGAGCGGAACGTCTCCGTCAACACCATCACCGCCTATCGCGACGATCTCGAGTCGCTGATCTCGTTTCTCTGCAACGACTACCTGACGCTGGGCCGCGATCAGCTCGACTTCACCCTCATCGATCATCTGGCCATCCGCTCGTATCTCGCGCATCTGGCCCGCCGCAAGCTGGCACGCGCGTCGGCGGCCAGGCATCTGTCGGCGATCCGGTCGTTCTTCAAGTACCTGATGCGCGAAGGCGTTGTCGAGGCCAACCCGGCCCGCAGCGTGGCCACGCCGAAGCGCGAGAAGCATTTGCCTACCGTGCTGCAGCCGGCCGACGTGGCGCTCCTGATCGAGCAGCCCGACACGTCGAATCCGCTCGGTCTTCGCGACCGCGCCTTTCTCGAGGTTCTGTACGCCTCGGGATTGCGGATCAGCGAGCTCGTCGGAATCAACATCGAGGACGTCGAGCTTCGTGCGCGGCTGGTGAAGGTGCGCGGCAAGGGATCGAAGGAGCGGATCGTGCCGTTCGGCTCGAAGGCGGAGGCGTCGATTCGCGAGTGGCTTGCCGTTCGCGGCGAGCTGGCCACGGACATCGAAGAGCCGGCACTCTTCGTCAACTACCGGGGGCAGCGCATCACGACGCGTAGCGTGCGCCGGTTGTTCGATCGCTACGTTCGGCGGGCGTCGCTGCGCGCAGGCGTGTCACCCCACACGATGCGCCACTCCTTCGCCACGCACCTGCTCAACGCCGGCGCCGATCTTCGCGGCATTCAGGAGCTCCTCGGCCACGTCTCGCTCTCGACGACCCAGAAGTACACGCACCTCAACGACTGGCAGTTGATCGCGGTGTACAAGAAGGCGCACCCGAAGGCGTGAGAGCGGGTCATTCCGCGTGTTGATTGGGATCACATCTGAGCTGCCGCAGTTTGCGCCGTCCCATTGCCTGCTGACCGACTCGGAAACGTTGAGTCCTGAGTCGAATCCTTTGAGTCCTGAATCAAATTCTTTGAGTCCTGAATCAAGTCTTTTGAGTCCCGAATCAAGTCTTTTGAGTCCGGAGTCAAATCTCTCGAGTCCCGAATCAAATCTTTTGAGTCCGGAGTCAAGTCTTTTGAGTCCCGAATCAAATCTTTTGAGTCCCGAATCAAATCTCTTGAGTACCGAATCAAATCTTTTGAGTCCGGAGTCAAATCTTTTGAGTCCCGAATCAAGTCTTTTGAGTCCCGAGTCAAATCTTTTGAGTCCCGAATCAAATCTTTTGAGTCCGGAGTCAAATCTTTTGAGTCCCGAATCAAATCTTTTGAGTCCCGAGTCAAATCTTTTGAGTCCCGAATCAAATCTTTTGAGTCCCGAGTCAAATCTTTTGAGTCCCGAGTCAAATCTTTTGAGTCCCGAGTCAAATCTTTTGAGTCCCGAGTCAAGATTTATGAGTCCAAAGCACCGCTTTTGGAATGTATCGAGGTAAAACTTACCGAATACACCCGTCGTCTCGACTGACTTGATGATGTCGATGTCAAATTTGCCGAAAATCGCGGCTGACAAGGCAGGCATAGACTCTGAACATGGCCAACCGCCTCGCCAACGAGACTTCTCCCTACCTCCTGCAGCACGCGCACAACCCCGTCGACTGGTATCCCTGGGGCGACGAAGCATTCGCGAGGGCGCGCGCCGAGGACAAGCCCCTTTTTCTCTCCATCGGCTACTCCGCCTGTCACTGGTGCCATGTGATGGAGCGCGAGTCGTTCGAAAACGAGGAGCTGGCGGCAATCCTCAACGAGAAGTTCGTCGCGGTCAAAGTCGACCGCGAGGAGCGGCCTGACGTCGACTCGATCTACATGGAAGCGGTGCAGATGATGACCGGCCACGGCGGCTGGCCGATGTCGATGTTCCTCACGCCGGCCGGCGCGCCGTTCTACGCCGGAACGTACTTTCCGCCGGACGATCGACATGGCATGCCCGGCTTCCGGCGGGTGCTGGAGCATGTGTCCGAGGCGTACCGGTCGCGGCGCGAGGATGTAGAGGCGGCGTCGGCGGAGGTCGTTCGCTCGCTGAGCACGGTGAAGTTTCAGGGCGGCGGAGCGCTCGAGCACGACGCGCTCGATCGTGCCGCTGCGCGCATCGCCGAGGGCTACGATCCGGCCCACGGCGGTTTTGGCGGCGCCCCGAAGTTTCCACCGTCGATGTCGCTCGACTTTCTGATGCAGGTGGCCTGGCGGAACGGCGACAAACGTCTCGACGAGATCATCACCCACACCTTGACGAAGATGGCTCGGGGAGGGATGTACGACCAGGTTGGCGGCGGCTTTCACCGTTACTCCACCGACGCCCATTGGCTCGTGCCTCACTTCGAGAAGATGCTCTACGACAACGCGTTGCTGGCGCGCCTCTACACGCGGGCGTGGCAGTACACGAAAGATCCCTTCTTCGCCCGCATCGCCAGCGAGATCCTCGGGTTCGTGCAACGTGAGATGACCTCGCCCGACGGCGGCTTCTACGCCACGCAGGACGCCGATTCGGAAGGTGTCGAAGGCAAGTTCTACGTCTGGTCGCGCGCGGAAGTGATGACTCTACTGGGTGAAGAGGAGGGGCGCATTTTCTGCGCGCTGTACGACGTCACCGAGCGCGGCAACTGGGAGGAGAGCAACATCCTCAACATGCCGCGTGATCCGGAGTCGGTGGCCGCCGATCTCGGGATCACGATCGATCACCTCATCGACGTCGCCGCGCGCGGCAAGTGCAAGTTGTACGGCGCGCGATCGCAGCGCGTATGGCCGGCGCGCGACGAGAAGATCCTCGCAGGATGGAACGGTTGGATGCTCGTCGCGTTCGCCGAGGCGGCGGTCGCGTTCGATAAGGATTCGTATCGCGACGTCGTTCGGCACAACGCTGACTTTCTCCTGACGCGGATCGACGCCAGCGGCCGGCTGATGCGCACGCCGAAGATCGCCGGGCTGCTCGAGGATTACAGCGGCGTCGCCTGGGGACTCGCCCTCGCGTACGAGGCCACGCACGAGCGGCGGTACCTCGACGGCGCCCGCCAGCTTGCCGATCAGATTCTCGATCGTTTCGCCGATGCGCAGAACGGCGGTTTCTTCGATACGCCAACCGATCACGAGGCGCTCATCACGCGGCCGAAGGATCTCTTCGACAACGCCACGCCCTCGGGTAACTCGATCGCAGCCGACGTCCTCCTCCGGCTTGCCCTTCTCTTTGGCGAGGAGCGGTACGCCGAGGCGGCGACGAAGACGATCGCCGCAATCGCGCCAATCGCCGAGCGCTATCCCTCGGGCTTCGGACTGCTGCTCGGCGTTGCCGAGTGGCGGGCCGGGCAGCCGAAGGAGATCGTGATCACGGGCGAGGTCGACGATCCGACGTTCCGTGCATTGCGAAAAGTCGCCGGCGAAGAGTATTTGCCGCATCGAGTTCTCGTGGCCGGCTCCGGATCCGCGGATCTTCCATTGATGGAGAAAAGACCAGACGATCGCGCCATGGCGTATGTCTGCGAAGCGTATGCATGTGCGGAGCCGACCGCTGATGCGGAGCGGTTGCGGGCGTTGCTGCACGTTGGCTCATAACCAGGGAGCACAGACAAGAGTGTCTGTGCCACATTGCTTCGGGCTTCGAGGCGGGGTTTTGTTTGTGTGGCATGCCACGTCGATTCTCGTATGCCGGGAGACTTGTGCCTCGGAGGCCAGACTGGTGTGGCACAGACACTCTTGTCTGTGCAGAGTAAAATCGAAACATGGCTGGAGAAATCATCGGCGGCGTTCTCGCGCCCCATCCGCCGCACATCGTCTACGGCGACAACCACTGGCGCAACGAGCCGCGCTCGGAGTGCGGTTGGGAAGTGCTGCGCTGGGGATATGAGCGGGCGCGCAAGCATTTTCTGGAAAAGAAGCCGGACGTTTTTCTTGTCCACTCGCCGCACTGGCAAACCGTGATCGGCCATCACTTCCTTGGCATCCCCGAGTTTCACGGGCTCTCCGTTGATCCGATCTTTCCGAATCTGTTCCGCTTCAACTACGACATCAAAGTCGACGTCGAGTTGGCGGAGCTGATCGCGGAAGAGGGCCGGCGCGATGGGTTGATCACGAAGATGATGCGGAACCCCAACTTCCGCGTGGACTACGGCACCATCGTCTCCTGCCACATGATGAACCCGGAGTGGGACATCCCGATCGTCGGCATCTCGTCGAACAACTCGCCGTACTATTTTTCGAACGAGATGGGGCAACAGCAGATGCTGAAGCTCGGGCAGGCCACGAAGCGGGCCATCGAGAAGAGCGGGCGGCGCGCGGTGCTGCTGGCGTCGAATACGCTCTCGCATCGTCACTTCACGACGGAGCCTGACATCCCGGAAGACATGTCGCGCGAGCACGTCTACGAGCACAGCGGCTATCTGTGGGACATGAAAGTGCTCGACCTGATGCGCAAAGGGCGGACGCGCGAGCTCATCGCGGTGTTGCCCGAGTTCATGGACATGGCGGTGAGCGAGGTGAAGGCGGGATCGCTGGCGTGGATGCTTTCCGCACTCGACTTCCCGTCCTATCCCGCCGAGGTCTACGGGTATTGGACTGTGATCGGGACGGGGAATGCCGTGGTCGGTTGGGACCCGCAACTGAAAGCTGAGGCAACGACGCAGGGAGCGGCATGATCGCGGTCCTCGCACTCTTCTTCGCGACTGCCTTTCCGTCGAACAGCAGGACGTCGTGGATGCGTCCCGAGTCATTTCATCTGACAATCGGGATGAGCCGGGCAGCGGCGGTGCATGCGCTGGAGTCGAACGGCTGGAAGACGAAGAGGGGTGATGGCGAGAATCAGCTCGTCGTCGAATACGCCGACGATAAGTCGCTGACTCTGCAGTTTGAGAGGGAGCGGTTGAAGTCCGCTCGCTTTGAGCTCTTCACAATCCTGCAGGACGCGCCGAAAGCGTTCGATGAAGAGTGGGCCTACCTGCATGAAGCGTTGGGAAAGCCGCGGATGAAGTCGCAGAAGATCGTGCTCTACGACCAGATCCTGCCGAACGTAATGGCCGTCCTCTCCGCCGATCCGAAGTCGGAACAGGCGCAGAAGGGCGTGGGGATGCTCGTTGTGCGGTACTACGATCCGGCGAAATAGCAACTTTTCCACTCACCGTAGATTCTCTTGACCCTCTTGATAGCCTCGGAGGCGATGACGACCTCTGACCCCAGCCGCGACGCGATTAAGGGCCGCGGCGCGAGCTGGAATCCGCAGAACCGGTTCGAGAAGCTCGAGTACGTGCTCGATGAAGACGCTTCGCCGAGCGACGACGAGCCGGCGCCGCTGCCGCGAACGCTCTTTCTGCGCGATCCGACCCGCACGATCCTCGCGCACAACGACAGTCCCGACGTCGGTTTCGATACGAGCATCAATCCGTACCGCGGTTGCGAGCACGGCTGCATCTACTGCTACGCCCGCCCCTCTCACGAATTCCTCGGCTTCTCCGCCGGGCTCGAGTTCGAGACAAAGATCCTGGTGAAAGAAGACGCGCCGGAACTGCTGCGCGAGGAGCTGATGTCGCGCAAGTACGAGCCGCGGCTGATTGCCATCAGCGGCGTCACCGATCCCTATCAGCCGATCGAGCGCAAGCTGGAGATCACGCGACGTTGTCTGGCTGTGTTGGCCGAGTTCCGCAATCCGGTCGGCATCATCACCAAGAACCATCTCGTCACACGCGATATCGACATCCTGCAGGAGCTGGCAGCGCACAACGCCGTGTCGGTCCACATCTCGGTGACGACCCTCAATCCGCATCTCGCCAATCTGATGGAGCCGCGCGCGTCGCGTCCGGAGCTACGCATTGCGGCGATCGAAGCGCTGGCAAAGGCCGGGATTCCCGCGGGTGTCATGGTGGCGCCGGTCGTGCCCGCGATCACGGATCATGAGATGCCTGCGATCCTGACCGCGGCCGCTAACGCCGGCGGAACGTCGGCCGGATTCGTCGTCCTGCGTTTGCCATGGGCTGTGGCGCCGCTGTTCGAGAAATGGCTGGAAGAGCACTATCCCGACCGCAAGGAAAAGGTGATGAACCGCGTCCGCGATCTGCGCGAAGGGAAATTCTACGATCCGCAGTGGGGCGTTCGCCAGCGAGGCAAAGGGATCTTCGCCGATCAGATCGCGTCGATGTTCGAAGTGACGTGCCGCCGCCTGCATCTCAACGAAAAGAAATACGACCTGTCCACGGACGCTTTTCGACGGCCCACGACGCAAGGTAGTCTCTTCTGACCATGAGCGACGAGCCGAAAACCGTTTTCGAAGGAAAGCACGTTCTGGTGCTGGAACGGGATACATGGCAGTACGTCGAGCGGAAGAAGGGAAAGACAGCGGTGATCATCCTCGCCGTCACCGACGACGACCGCGTGCTCTTCGTCGAGCAATACCGCCGCCCTCTCGACGCCCGCGTCATCGAGTTTCCCGCGGGACTGGTCGGCGATGAAGAAGGCCACGACGATCCCGAGGAGACGGCAAGACTGGAGTTGGAAGAGGAAACCGGCTACGCGTGCAGGGCGGTCGAACGGTTGACGAGCGGTCCGACAAGCGCCGGCATCACCTCCGAGACCGTGACGTTCTTTCGTGCTTCGGGGCTCGAAGAGCGCGGCAAAGGCGGCGGCATCGGCAGCGAAGACATCACGGTTCACCGCGTTCCGCGCAACACAGTCGTCGATTGGCTGAAGCGAAAGGATGATGAGGGAATCCTGATCGACGCGAAGGTGTGGGCGGGATTGTGGTGGCTCGATATCGCCCAGTGATCTCAAGGAGTGCGGACGTCTCGTCCGCGGCCGCCGGGCGTCCCGCCCGGCGGTGGTTTACTCAGAAAGTACACGATTCCGCGATAACAGCGGCACGGCACAGGCAGCCAGAAAGATCAGGTGAGGAAGGATCGGAAGACGGTAGCGCCAGTCGTAGTCGATGACGACGAGCGAGTGCCAGAACGCCACGGTCAGCACGACGACCGCCGAGAAAATCACGACATCGGCGGTCGCCCCTTCGCGCCGCGCTGCCGCGATCACCGCGGCGATGGCCAGAAGATATAGGGGCGCGTAAAACGCGACACCGGCGATCTTGTGACCGCGGCTGAATGTAGCAGCCATTGGCGCGAAGAAATGGACGAACCGATCCGCGACGATCGCTGCGTAATCGACAGCGGTCGAAGGCGGCGCATGAAATGTCTCGGGCCTCCCTTTGATGACCTCGCCGAGCCGGTAGGACTTCGCATCCCACCGCACGCTCCTGGCAAGGGTTTCGATCGTCCAGCTCTCGGGATTTCGCACGACGAACGTGTGCGCTACGAATGCCGCAGCCGCGACGAGCAGTGCCGATGCGATCAGGCTGCGCCTCCGCAAACGGCCCGACATCACTAGCGAAGCGGTCACCATCAAAATCAGCCAGAGAAAGCCAACCGGACGGAGCAGGACCGAGATCACGGTCAGGACGACGGAGGCGATGATGTTCTTGCGCGTCGGCTTCCAGCCAGCAAGATGCGGAGCTACCACCGAGGCGAAGGCGGCGAAGCTCACGACCAGGAAGGGCACGTCCGTTAGAGGCATTCGCACCCATGTCACGACGTCGTAGCAGAGCAGCCAGACAACGATTGCGAGCACTGCAGCGGCGGTGGAGCGCGTGACGAGACGAACCAGCTTGACGAGAATTGCCGCGGTGAGGGCATCGAAGCAGAGATTCGCGACAACAAGGATCGTTGGCCATCTCGCGCCGGCGACGAGTTTGGCAAGTGCCACCAGCGTCGTGAAGAGCATGTACATCTCCGCCGGCACGTTGTGGACGCCGCTGGCGCGTGACGCCGCTGCGAAGTTGAAATGATTGGCGATCAGCAGGTCGGCTTTGAGCGAAAATCCGACGCTGTCCGGCGGGAGCGAGACGCCGGATCGCAGCACGACGCAGCCGTGAACGATCAGGACCGCGATCGCGGCCAGGAGCGGCCAGCGCGACTCCTTCGCCATCGCGCTCACTCGCGCAGCCGTTCGAGAATCTTCTCGTGAACGCCGTCGAATGAGCCCGACGACATGACGAGAATGACGTCGTCCGGCTGCGCGTCGCGGGCGACCACGCCGGCTATGGCGTCGGTATCGTCGATCTGCTCGGCGCGGACGCCGTCCGCATTCAGGCGCTCGACGATCGTCTCGACGGACATCATCTTGTCGAGGCCATAACGCGTTTCGTAACGCCCTTTGTGAAAGACGCGCCCGACGATGACCCGATCTGCCTGGTGAAATGCCTCAATGTACCCGGGCTCGAATTCCTTCCGGCTCGACGAGATCGAACGCGGCTCGAAAAGGGCCCAGATGCGCTGGCCGGGGTACCGCCGTTTTGCGCCGGCGAGCGTCGTATCGATGGCCGTGGGGTGATGCGCAAAGTCGTCGATGACCGTTACGCCCCGCTCCACGCCACGCACTTCCATCCGCCGCTTGATGCCTTCGAACGTCTCCAGCCCGCGCTGAATCTCCTCGGCGGAGAGTCCGCGATGCCTGGCGATGGCGATGTCCGCCAACGCGTTGACGACGTTGTGCGCACCCGACATGGTGGTGCGGAAGCGCGCCCATTCGCGGCCTTCCCACCACGCTGTGAACGCGCTGCCGGCCGGCGTGTACTCGGGATCGGTGGCGAAAATGTCACAGTCACGCGACGTGCCGAACGTGAACCAGCGCGCCCGCGCATCGGTCCGCAACGAGCGCACATTGGCGTCGTCGCCGTTCGCGACGATCATATCCCCAGGCGCGACCTGCTGCACACCTTTGCGGAAGGCATCGATGATCGCGTCGAGGTTCGCGTAGATGTCGGCGTGATCGAACTCGATGTTGTTGACCAGCAGCGTGTTCGCACCGTAGTGCAAGAACTTCGGTCCCTTGTCGAAGAACGAGGTGTTGTACTCGTCGCCCTCGATGACGAACTCACGGCCGTCCCCAAGCTTGAAGTTGTGATTGAAGTTGAGCGGGATGCCGCCGACGACCATGCTCGGATCGCGGCCGGCCGACTCCAGCAGCCAGGCCATGAGCGAGGTCGTTGTCGTCTTCCCGTGCGTGCCGGTCACGACGATGGAGTGTTTTCCTTTGATGAACAGCTCGTAGATCGCTGCCGGCATCGATGTGTACGGCAGATCGAGCTCGAGCGTGGCGGCGGCCTCGGCATTGGTGGAAGAGGCGACATTGCCGATGACCACGAGCTCGGGATGTAACGTCAGGAGGTGGTCATTCGTATACCCTTCGAGCACCGGAATGCCGAGGCGGTCGAGATAGGTCGACATCGGCGGGTAAACGTGCTCATCGGAACCGGCCACTTCGTAACCCCGCTCCTGCAACATCCCAGCGAGCGAGGCCATAGCGGTGCCACCGATCCCGATCAGGTAGACCCGTTTTACAGGCGGAAGTTCTTTAACGTGAGGCATTGCGCCGCGGACTGAGCAAGAAACGTGCTCCGCGGCATCGATTGTAGAATGACGGCCGCTCCGGCAGGGAATCGTCTCATTCGCTCGGATGTTCGAATCGGGCGCATCCCAGACCGTTTCAGGTCGTTTAACTCAGGAGGATTTTGTCCATGTCGTCGAAGCGAATTCTTATCGTCATGATCGCAGTACTGGTCGCACTGACGGCGGCCATTTCCTTCGCCGCTGATCCGCCAGCGAAGGCTACGAAGAGCGATGCGGCCGAGGTAAAGAAGGACGCGGAAAAAGCGCCCCGCCTCACGATCGTCGAGCCGGTCAAAGATTACGGCACGATTCCCAAAGGCGAGAAACTCGACTGGTCGTTCGTCGTCAAGAACACCGGTGACGCCGACCTTCAGATCATCGCCGCCAAGCCTGGCTGCGGTTGCACCGTTGCCGACTTCGACAAGGTGATCAAGCCCGGCGAGACCGGAAAGGTCACCGCCCACGTCGACACCACGGCGTTTGCCGGCCCGATCGCGAAGTCCGTCACGCTGGAGACCAACGATCCCACCACGCCCACCTCGCAGTTGACGATTCACGCAGTCGTCAAGCCGTACGTCGAGGCGTTCCCGGCCGGCTTTGTACGCTTCAATCTTCTGCAGGGCGATGCCGACTCGCAGACAGTCACGATCTACTCTGATGAGGACGATCCGTTCCAGGTCACGAGTGTCGAGACGCCAGCTCCGGAGCCAGGGAAAGACCCCTGGATCAAAGCGTCCTTCGAGAAGATCACCAACGAGGGCGATCTTGCTCCGAATGTCGGCAAGCCAGGCCAGAACCAGTACAAGGTCAAGATCACCGTCGGTGGTCCTGATGCCAGAGTCGGCCCGCTCGCCGAGAAAGTCCGCATCGTCACCAACTCCAAGCATCAGCCGGAGTATCTCGTGAGCATCGCCGGCGTAATCCGCCCGCCGTTCCGTGTCGAGCCGACCGCGATGAACTTCGGCGAAGTCACACCGGCCGATGTTGCTGCCACCCGCATGGTCATCGTGCATTCGAACAACATGAAAACGCCGGAATCGTTCGTCGTCTCCAAGGTCGAGTCGAGCAATTCCGCCGTCGTGACCAGCGTGAAGCCGACCGCCAACAAGGGCGAGTATGAAGTGACCCTGCAGATCGCCAAGGATGCCAAGCCGGGCGATGTCGACGGTACCGTCAAGATCTTCACGAACGACAAGGTGATCCCGGTCGTGACTGTGCCGATGAGGGCAACGATCAAAGCGGCACCGAAGTCCGCGGCGAAGTAATCGCGAATCAGACGAAACCGAACAGGGCCGCCGCCGAGGCGGCCCTTTTTTTATGCGTTGACGATCGAGATTCCGACGCCGTCGCCGACCGGCAGAACGATCGACGACAACCTCGGATCCGTCGTGATGCGCCGGTTGAAGACACGAAGCGCGTCGGTCGAAGGGTCGTGGACTTGCTCCGCCACCTTCCCGCCCCACAGAAGGTTGTCGCAGACGATCATCGCGCCGGGTTCCAGCTTCGGCAGGAGTTGATCGAGATACTGCTCGTACTCCGTTTTCACGCAATCGATGAAAACGAAATCGAACGGTCCGGCCAGCGTGGGGAGAACCTCGAGCGCAGCACCTTCGTGAAACTTCACCTCGCAGACCAGACCTGCCTCCGCGACGAACTGGCGGGCCGTCGCGAGGATGCCGCGATCGAGCTCGATGGTCTCGATGACCGCCTCAGCGCCGCATTCACGTCCGAGGACGACGACGGAGTATCCGATGTTCGTCCCGACTTCGATGAGGTGCTTCGGATTCTTTGCGCGCACCAGGAGCTTCATGAGCTGCCCGACCTCGGGATCCGCAATCGGGTGGTTGTGCTCCGCCGCAAACCCTTCCATCCGCGCCAGCAGCGCATCGCGAGCCGGAAGAAGCGTGTCGAGATACTCGGCCTGAATGCGTTTGATGACCTGATCGGTGCGGGATTTCATGTTCGTAGATTAGCGTAGGCGGCGGGAGTCGGGGGTCGGAGCAGGTTTGCTGATCCCTGATCGCCAGAGACAAGAGACAAGAGACAAGAGAGCAGGTTGTGTCTGATCTCTGATCTCCCGATCTCTAATCTCTGATCTCCGACCCCCGAACCGCGACTCCCGCGCCTTACAATGCGGCATGCCTGATGCTGCCGCCGAGCTGCGGCTGATCTCGTTTGGTATCGGACCGGAGACCTTCGTGCTGGACATCATGGCCGTGCGCCAGATCATCCCGTACGCCGGCTCGACCTCGCTTCCGACCGCGCCTGCCTTCGTGGAAGGCATCATCGTGCTGCGCAACGAAGTGATCCCGATCGTCGATCTGCGGAAGCGGCTCTATCCGAATCTGGAGGACCATGCCGAACCTCTCATTCTGATCACCCACAGCAGCGCCGGCGTGATCGGGCTCAAAGTCGACGCCGTGCATCGGATCGTCACCATCAGCAGGGACGCGCTCCTTCCGCCGCCGCCGCTCGTCCACGGCATCCGGGGAGAGCTGCTCATCGCCATCGTCCCGCACGCCGATGAGGTCTACCTGCTCATCGACATCGAGAACATCCTCAGCGGCGACGAACGGCGCGAGCTGGCCGTCGCGGACCTCGCACTGCAAGCGTGAAGGCACGTCATTCCGTTTCGGGCGGAGTCTCTGACGGACCATCGCTTCGCTGGTCCTTTCGGAATCCGTATGGGCAGTGACGGCAGCCCGACTCGCAGCAGTAGCCGCGGTCGCGCAGAAACTTCTCGGTGAAGACCATGAAGCCGCCTTCGTAGTAGAAGTCGACTCCCTCAATCAGAGGAGAGCTCAGCGGAGACATGGCGGAAACGATAATCCGATATCCTTCGTCCGTGTTTGCGCGGTCGCGTCTTTTGCAGCTTGCGGAAGGGATGAAGGGGAGGCGGATCGTCGTCTATGGCGACATCGTCGCCGACCGTTTCATCTACGGAACGCCGAAGAGGATCTCGCGCGAAGCGCCGGTGTTGATCCTTCGCCAATACCGCGACGATGTCCTCCTCGGCGCCGCCGGCAACGCCATCAACAACATCTTCTCGCTCGGCGGAGTACCGATTCCTGTCTCGGTCCTCGGCGACGATTCGCAGGGGCAGCAGCTCGTTGATGCGATGGCAGGACAAGGAATCGACTGCAGCGCAGTGTTGCGCGCAGCCCGCTACAACACGCCCACCAAAGTCCGCATCCTCGGCGGCATGCCGCACGCCAGCCGGCAACAGATCGTCCGCTACGACATCGAGGATCACTGCGATCTCACAGGCGCCGAAGCGTCGCGCATCGAAGCGGCGCTGCGCGAGCACGTAACGTCGTGCGATGCAGGACTCATCAGCGACTACGGCTATGGCGTCGTGACGCAGGCGCTCGCCGCTGCCCTGACACATGCGGCGCACGGAAAGGCGGTCACGCTCGACTCTCGCTACAACCTGCTCGCCTACCCCGGCGTGACCGCGGCAACGCCGAACGAGGAGGAGGCCGCGGCGGCAGCCGGTACATCGCTGTTCAACGGCGACGACAGCGAACAACGCTTGAAGCAGGTCGGCGAAACGCTGCAGAGGACTCTCGGCTGCGGCGCTCTGCTCGTGACACGCGGCAGCCGCGGCATGGCGCTGTTCGAGGGCAAAACGCACGCGCCGGTGTTCATCCCTGTGTACGGCACCGATCAGGTTGCCGACGTCACTGGAGCCGGCGACACTGTCATCGCAGCGTTCACCCTGGCGCTTGCGGCCGGTGCTTCGTTTGCCGAGGGGGCGACGATCGCGAACTATGCGGGAGGCATTGTCGTCATGAAGATGGGGACGGCCACCGTGTCGCACGACGAGTTGCACAAAGCAATCGAGCGTGATGAGGCGCTGAGCGAGTGAACGCACCGATCCTCGACGAGCGTGCGCTCGCGGACGCACTTGCGAGAGAACGTTCCGCCGGGAAGAGCATCGCCTTCGCTAATGGCTGCTTCGACGTACTGCACGTCGGCCATCTTCGCTATCTGCAGGATGCCGCGCGTCAAGCGGATGTGCTCGTCGTCGGTGTCAACGGAGACGAGTCCGTTGGCGAGTTGAAAGGGCCGGGCCGGCCGGTAATGAGTGAGACCGAGCGCGCTGAGTTAATTGCAGCGATCCGAGGCGTTTCCTACGTCACGGTTTTTCACGATCGCAGTCCGGGGCGGCTGATCGGCGACCTCAAGCCCGACGTTCACTGCAAAGGAACCGACTACACGCCGGATAGCGTGCCCGAGGCGGAGATCGTGCGGGCGTATGGCGGGAGAGTGGCGATTGTGGGGGATGCGAAGGAACACTCGACGACAGAGATGTTGAAAAGGATGAAGGCGGAAGGATGAGGGATGAGTCACTCAGTGCCGTTCAACCTTCGAAGCTCCTCGTCGTCCGCCTCTCCGCTTTCGGCGATGTCATTCACACCATTCCCGCCGTCGTGGCTGTTCGTGAAGCGCTGCCGCAAATCGAGATCGCCTGGGCGGTCGAGCCGGCGTATGCGGAACTCGTCGAGCTCGTCGCCGATGTGAGGGCGATTCGCGTCTCGCTGAAGAAGTGGTCGCTCGCTCGGATCCGCGAGGCGGCGAGAAGTGTCCGCGGCTTTGACGATGCGATCGACTTTCAAGGCCTCATCAAATCAGCTCTGATAGCTCGCGTCAGCGGCGCGCGCCTGCGGTACGGTTTTGCTCGGGACGTCATCCGCGAGAAGCCGGCAGCGTGGTTCGTTAACCGGCCCATCGCAATCGAACGTTCGCGCCACGTCGTCGAGTGGAACCTCGCTCTCGCACGCGCGCTTGCACCTGCGATTGCGGGCGTACCCAACGTCGACTTCTCTCCGTTCGCCGACGACCCTTCCGGCAAACTCCGCGCATTCGACAATCGCATCGTGTTTCTTCCGGGCGCCGGACGGCCAGAAAAGCAATGGCCCGCCGAGCGGTTCGCCGAGCTTGCTCGCCGCCTCGGCAGTGACGTACTCGTCGCATGCGGTCCGGGAGAAGAGCCGATTGGCCGTGCGATCGGCGCCGACTTTGCGCCTCCCACCACCTTCCGCGAATTGGCGTTCCTTCTCCGCGGCGCAAAATTGGTCGTCGGCGGCGACACCGGCCCGCTGCACCTGGCCGCCGCGCTCGGCGTTCCCGTCGCCGGTCTCTACGGTCCGACCGATCCGGCGCGCAACGGACCGTACGGACAACTCGGCAGCGTGGTCGAGTCCTTCAGCACGACGAAGTCGATGCAATCGATCAGCGTCGATGACGTTTTGCGGCTCGTACTCAAAATAAACTCGCGTTGACGGTGATTCGGGCAGGGAGGTAAACTCGCCGGTCATCTGTCGAAATCACTCATGCCCCGCAACTTAGCAGCACCCCACTTAAACCTATGAGCGTACGTCTCGGAGAGCTTCTGACCAAAGCGAGTCTGATCAGCCAGGATCAGCTCAAGGAAGCGCTCAAGCTTCAGAAAGACACTGGCGGAAAGCTCGGTGAGACGCTCATCAAGCTCGGCTTTGTCTCCGAAGAGGACATCACCGAGTGCCTCTCGCAACAATTCGGCGTTCCGTCGATCAGCCTCGTCCATTTCGAGATCGATCCCTCGGTCATCAAACTGATTCCGGCCGACGTGGCGCGCAAATACAACATCCTTCCCGTCAACAAAACGGGGGCGACGATCACGATCGCCATGGCCGATCCGACGAACGTCTTCGCCATGGACGACATCAAGTTCATGACCGGCTACAACGTCGAGCCGGTCGTGGCCTCGGAGCTCGGCATCAAGTCCGCCATCGACAACTACTACGGCACGACCTCGTCGCTGGAGTTGAAGAAGGTGATGGAAGACCTCCAGCAGTCGGAGAGCGCCGACCTGGAGGTTCTCGAAGAAGAAGAAGACATGGACATGGCGGCGCTCGCCGACTCGGCGGAGGAAGCGCCGGTCGTCAAGCTCGTCAACCTCATCCTGACGGACGCCATCAAGCGCGGCGCCTCCGACATCCACATCGAGCCATACGAGAAAGAGTTTCGCGTGCGCTTTCGGATCGACGGGACGCTGTACGAGATCATGAATCCACCGCTGAAGCTGAAAGACGCGATCACGTCGCGCATGAAGATTCTGGCGAAGCTCGACATCTCCGAGAAGCGCCTGCCGCAGGACGGCCGCATCAAGCTGAAGATGAAGCTCAACGACAAGAACAAAGAGCTCGACTTCCGCGTCTCGGTGCTCCCGACGCTCTTCGGCGAAAAGATCGTCATGCGCCTTCTGGACAAGGACAACCTTCGTCTGGACATGACCAAGCTCGGCTTCGAGCCGGAGTCGCTGGTGCGCTTCGAAGAGGCAATCTTCAAACCGTGGGGAATGGTCCTCGTGACCGGCCCGACCGGTTCCGGAAAAACCAACACGCTCTATTCGGCTCTTTCGAAAGTGAACTCGCCCGAAGTCAACATCATGACCGCGGAAGACCCGGTGGAGTTCAATCTGCCGGGCATCAACCAAGTGCAGATGAAGGAGTCGATCGGGCTGAACTTCGCTGCCACGCTCCGTTCGTTCCTCCGCCAGGATCCGAACATCATCCTCGTCGGCGAGATCCGCGACTTCGAGACCGCCGAGATCGCGATCAAGGCGGCGCTCACGGGCCACCTCGTGCTCTCGACGCTGCACACGAATGACGCGCCGTCGACGATCAACCGCCTTATGAACATGGGAATCGAACCCTTCCTCGTCGCCACTTCCGTGCAGCTCATCGCCGCGCAGCGCCTTGCTCGGCGCGTCTGCGCGAACTGTAAAGAGCCCGTCGAAATGTCGCCGCAGGCGCTGATGAACATCGGCTTCAGGAAAGATGAGGTCGGCTCTTTCACGGTGTACAAAGGGCGCGGTTGCGACAAGTGCAACAGCACCGGCTACAAAGGACGCGTCGGCCTCATCGAGGTGATGGGCATCGACGACACGATTCGCGAGCTCATCCTCTCCGGCGGCACAGCCATTGACATCAAGAAACGCGCCGCCGAAAACGGCATGATCAGCCTGCGCCGCTCCGGACTGATTAAAATCAAAGACGGCGTTACGACGATCGAAGAGGTCGTTCGGGAGACGATTTTGTGAGGGAGTCGCGTTTCGGGAGTCGGGAGTCGGAGAATCGTCATTCCGAAGCCCAACACCCGGAGCTCGACGCTCGGACTTTTGCGATTGGGGGTTCGGTGTGGTGCATCGTGAGTCGGAAAGGCATTCGTAGTCTCCGACACCCGACGCCCGACACCCGACACCCGGAAAGACACCAATGCCAGTCACCCTTCATCAACTTCTGAAGACGATGGTCGAGCGCGGCGGCTCCGATCTGCACGTCACGACCAACTCCGCCCCGCAGATCCGCATCGACGGAAAGCTCACGCCGCTCGACATGCCTGTGCTCACCGCGCCGGAGACCAAGCAGCTCGCTTACTCCGTGCTCACGGATGCCCAGAAGCACCGCTTCGAGGAAAACCTGGAGCTCGACCTCTCCTTCGGCATCAAAGGGCTGGCCCGCTTCCGCGCCAACATCTTCAACCAGCGCGGCGCCACGGCCGCCGTCTACCGCCAGATTCCCTACGAGATCCTCGGGTTTCGCGAGCTTGGGCTGCCGACAGTCGTCGAAGACATCTGTAACCGTCCCCGCGGTCTCGTGCTCGTTACCGGTCCAACCGGCTCGGGCAAGTCGACCACCCTCGCGGCGATGATCGACAAGATCAACCGCGAACGTCATGAGCACATCATCACCATCGAGGATCCTGTCGAGTTTCTGCACTCCCACAAGAGCTGCATCGTCAACCAGCGCGAGCTTCATGCCGACACGCATTCCTTCGCGAACTCTCTCAAGTCAGCACTGCGCCAGGACCCCGACGTCGTGCTCATCGGCGAAATGCGCGATCTCGAGACGATCGAGTCCGCACTGCGCATCGCCGAGACCGGCCACCTCACCTTCGGAACGCTTCATACGAATTCGGCGGCGCAGACCATCAACCGCGTCGTCGATGTCTTCCCGTCGCACCAGCAGCCGCAGATTCGCGCCCAGCTCTCCTTCGTCCTGGAAGGCATCATGTGCCAGAGCCTTCTTCCGAAAGCGAACGGGAAGGGGCGCGTCATGGCCATGGAAATTCTCGTGCCGAACGCCGCCATCCGAAATCTGATCCGTGAAGACAAGGTGCATCAGATCTACTCGATGATGCAGACCGGGCAGGCCAAGTACGGAATGCAGACTTTCAACCAGTCGTTGGCGACCTTGTACTTCAAGAAGCACATTACGCTGCAGGTGGCGCTCGCTCGTTCCTCGAATCCTGACGAGCTCCAGGAAATGATTTCCCGCGGCGCCGGCGTGCTCACGCCGCAAAACACTCCGCCGTCCGCGGGCAGCCGTCCACGCACGGCGTGAAACAGTCGTTAACGGGAGGGAATGATGCCTACGTTCGAATGGAAGGGATCGCGAGCCGGCCAGATGCAGAGTGGCGTCCTGACCGCCGATTCCAAAGACGCTGCGGAACAGATCCTTCGCCGCCAACGCATTGAAGCGCCGTCGATCAAAGAGAAAGGGAAGGAGATCGCGCTGCCGAAATTCGGCGGAGGCGTCGCCCCCCAGCTCGTCGCCATCTTCACGCGCCAGTTCTCCGTCATGATCGATGCCGGCCTGCCGCTCGTGCAGTGCCTCGAGATTCTGGCCGGCCAGCAGGAAAACAAGACCTTCAAGCGCGCTCTCATTCAGATTCGTCAGGATGTCGAGTCGGGCTCCAACCTCGCCGATTCCATGCGCAAACATCCGAAGATCTTCAACGATCTCTTCACGAACATGGTCGCCGCCGGTGAGGCGGGCGGTATTCTCGACACCATCCTCCAGCGTCTGGCGCAGTACATCGAAAAGTCGGTCAAGCTCAACAGCCAGGTGAAGTCGGCGATGATTTATCCGGTCGCTGTCATCTCCATCGCCTGCATCGTCATCGCGATCATTCTCTGGAAGGTCATCCCGGTCTTTGCCGCCCTTTTCAAAGGCCTGGGAGCAGAGCTCCCGATGCCGACGCAGATCGTCATCTGGCTCTCGAATTTCATCGCCGACTACTGGTGGCTGATTGCGCTCATCATCGGCGGCACCATCTACTCCCTGCGCCGTTATCACGAGACGTACAAGGGGAAGCGCGTTCTCGATGGAATCGTCCTGAAGATGCCGATTCTCGGGATGCTGATGCGCAAGATCGCCGTGGCCCGCTTCTGCCGTACGCTCTCAACCCTCACGGCGTCGGGCGTTCCCATCCTCGACGGACTGCAGATCACCGCCCGCACGTCCGGAAACGCCATCGTCGAAGATGCCATCATGGCCACGCGGAAGTCGGTCGAAGAAGGAAAGACCATCAGCGAGCCCCTGGCCGACACCGACGTCTTCCCATCCATGGTCGTGCAGATGATCGCGGTCGGCGAACAGACCGGCGCACTCGACACGATGCTGTCGAAGATCGCTGACTTTTACGAAGACGAAGTCGATACCGCCGTTGCCGGCCTCATGAAACTCCTCGAGCCGGTGCTCATCGCATTTCTCGGCGTCGCCATCGGCGGCATCGTCATCGCCATGTACATGCCGATGTTCACTCTGATCGGAAAGGTCGGGTAGCGGACGTAGTCGCCTTGAAAACGATGCACCACAGAGACGCAGAGGTCACAGAGTGAAGTGCTGACTCCGTGACCTCTGTGTCTCTGTGGTGAAAGGCTTTCACGCCGGCAGCACACCCACATGCACACCGACGCCCGCATGCTGATTGCCGTACGCGTCGTCGCCGTGACGACGCTGCTGCTCGCTACGCTCATCATTCAGTACACCGTCCGCGAGCTCCTGCCGATCAACTATCTCTACACCACGGCGGGCGTCACGTACGGACTCACCCTCGCGTACATCGGCGTGGGCAGGCTCCTCAAATCGCGCAAGCTGAATCTCGTCATCCAGATCTCCGGCGACCTCGTCGTCGAGACGGTGCTCGTCTATTTCACCGGCGGCCTCGACTCGCCGTTCTCGTTCCTCTACCTCGTCTCGATCATCACCGCGTCGATGCTGCTCTATCGCCGCGGAGGTCTTCTCGCCGCCAGCGGTGCCGTCATTCTCTACGGCGCGCTCGCCGACTTGATGTACTACGGCGTGATCCCTCTTCCCGAGCAGTCGTGGTTCGTGCCGACGCCGTGGAGCTCCTCGCGCCTCTACTTCAACATGGCCACGAACTTCGCCGGCTTCTACGCCACGGCGTTTCTGACCTCGTATCTCGCCGAGAAACTCCGCAAGACGTTCGAAGAGCTTGATGCCAACCGCCAGAACCTCGCGGAACTGCGGGCTCTGAACCAGAACGTCGTCGAGTCGATCCCTTCAGGCCTGATCACACTGTCGCAGGAAGGTATCGTCACGTTCATCAACCCCGCGGGGTGTTTCATTCTTCATCAGGACGCGCAGTCGGTGATCGGTCACAGGATCGAACAATTTGGCTTCTATGCCGAGGGGGAGTGGCAGGGGGTTCCTCCAACGCTGACTGCAGAACCGGTGGTCCGAAGCGAGAAGAATGATTTCCAGATCGGCGACGAGACGCGCAGTCTCGGTTTCGCACTCACTCCTCTCAACTCCATCGAGGGAATGGCCTCGGGGTACACGCTCATCTTTCAGGACCTCACCGATATGAAAAAGCTCGAAGCCGAGCTTCGGCTGAAAGACCGCATGGCCGCAGTCGGCGAGCTCTCGGCGGGTATCGCCCATGAGATTCGCAACCCCCTCGCTGCCATCGCCGGCTCCGTGCAGGTGCTCAAGAAATCGGCCGCGCTCAATCCTCAGGAACAGCGGCTCATGTCGATCATCCTGAAGGAATCAGAGCGGCTGAACAAATCGATCGCCGACTTTCTGCGCTTCGTCAAACCGCAGGAGAAACGCCCCGCGGAGTTCGATATCGCCGCCAGCCTTTCCGAGACTCTCGACCTCCTCGGGAACTCTCCCGAGCTCGGCGCCGGTCACACGATCGAACACGAAATCACTCCGCCGTCATACATCATCATCGGTGACGGCGATCAGATCCGGCAGGTCTTCTGGAACATCGCCCGCAACGCAGTGCAGGCCATGCCCGATGGCGGAACCCTGCTCGTCACGACTGAAGTTGGGGGCGACCAGTACAACATCGTGTTCAGTGATAATGGCCGCGGCATGAACGACGCCGACCAGCGGCGCCTTTTCCAGCCTTTCCGAACGAATTTCCCTTCCGGCACAGGCCTCGGCATGGCCATTTCCTACCGAATCGTGCAGGAGCATGGCGGCCGCATCGATGTGACCTCGCGCGAGGGGGTGGGCACAGCGATTACGGTGTCGCTGCCTGTGTCGGCGTCGATTCGTAACGCGGTGGCCTGATTAGTGCGCCTTCGTTCGCGAGCGAATGGCGGCGCGCATTCGCTGGACGCGCCGCTCGATCGCGCATTGCGCACGCGTGAACCAGTCCACAGGTTGCGGGCGCCGGCGCCACCAGAGGCTATTGTCTGATTCCTCGACCAAATACCCGCGCTTCACACAATCGGCATGTCGATAATAGTGTGCCACTAGACTCCGCCGGGTACTGTCTGGCTCTGTAATCGGTTCAGCACCATGCAACAGGTCCGAATGCCAGATCACGAGATCGCCGGCTTTCGCATATACCGATACCGAGCTCAGGCCCCGCGAATCGATTGCCGACTGCATGTAATTCGCCCACTGGGGCATCTCCTCGTCATGCGCGTGGCGCGTGCCGTCTGCAAACACGAACGGCGCAATCAGGTGGCTCGCCGGATAGAGGCGTAGCGGCCCGGAGCCGGGTCGAACATCTTCCAGCGCAATCCAGCACGCAACGACGCCCTCTTCCGTCAACGGCGTCATGTAGAGCGAGTCAGCGTGGTACTCCTGCCCGCTACTCTTCTCCAGATTCAACGAATTGCAAAGTACAGGAGCGTCATCGAGCAGCCCTTCAACGACATCGAGAAGGCGCCGATCCAGCAGCATCTCGCGAACAGGCGTTGATGCGAGATAGAGATCGCTGATCTTGACTCGATGCGCGCGATCGCTGTCAGCCAGTTCCGACATCCGGCAGCGCACCTTCCGATCGACGTCGTCCACAGTGACATCGCGCGGCCGCGCCGCCCAGAGAGAGTCGACGACGCGATTGATCCCACTGATCTCAGTCTCACCGAAGAACCGCGGCAAATGCAGCCAACCCTCGGCGCGCCATCGTCCACGCAACTCTTCTCGATTCATCGCATTGGCGCAACTAACGTGTGCCGGGGTTCTCATCGCGCAGGTACTGTTCCATCAGGCCCGCGTTTTCCATCATGGCCCGAAGCTGTACCCAGTAGGCGCGACCGTACATGACCACCGTAGCGGCCGACAAGCTGATGTGCAGCCAGTGCGGTGTCCGTCCCGAGGCCACGCCGCCGCCCATGATGAAGGTGACCATCAGTAGTGCCATCGCGTAGGTTGCGGCGGGAGAGACGCGCATCGTCAGCGCCCGCGTCGCCTTTCGAACCGCGTCTGCATCCGGGCCGCCGTGCGTCTTGTCCTTGAGCTGTTTGCCGGTGCCTATGAAGAAAAAGAGCGTCATGGATTGAGAAAACAGTCCGGTCACAACCGTCACGAGCGCAACGAGGATGTGCGTCGCCACGTGCTGCGGCGAGGCCATGAATCCCATGATGCTGGTGGCGATGAGTCCGGCAATCGAGAGAAGCGTCGTGATGAGAAGGGCCTGAGCCAAGCGCGGGGGATTATAGGTGGGGATGGGGTCGCGCGTTCTCGAGGTTACGAGGTCTCGGAAGTTGGTAACCTCGGGAACCCTGCGAGCGGTCCCGTGAGACGCGAGACCGCGCGAGCGCACAACCCCGCTGATACACTTCACCGCCGTGACCTCAAAATCCAGCTATCGTGACGCCGGCGTCAACATCGACGCGCAGGACGAGGCGTTGCGCGAGGTTCGCAGGATCGCCCGAGGGACGTTCACGCCGGATGTCGTCTCCGACATCGGCTCGTTCGGTGGACTGTTCCGCGCGTCCTTCGACGGAATGGAGAAGCCGATTCTCGTTTCCTCGACCGATGGCGTTGGCACGAAGCTGCGCGTGGCGCAGGCGATGAAGATTCACGACACCGTCGGCTACGACCTCGTCTGCCACTGCGTCAACGACATTCTCGTTCAGGGCGCCCGCCCTCTCTTCTTTCTCGATTACTACGCCACCGGCAGGCTGCGGCCGCCGGTGATGACCGATGTGGTCCGGGGAATGGCCCGTGCGTGCAGCGAGAACGGTTGCGCGCTGATCGGCGGCGAGACCGCGGAGATGCCGGGCTTTTATGGCGACGACGATTACGACATCGCCGGCTTCATCGTCGGCGTCGTCGACGAGAAACATCTGCTGACGGGCAAGGATGTTCGCGAAGGCGACATCCTCATCGGCCTGCCGTCTGTCGGACTTCACACGAACGGCTATTCGCTGGCGCGGCGCATCCTCTTCGATCAGCTCGGCTACGACCACCAGACGATCCTGCCGGAGGTCGGCAAGATCGGCGAGGTGCTGCTGGCACCGCACATCTCCTACCGCAAAGAGCTTCTGCCGCTCATCGATGAGAACGCGCTTCACGCCCTCGCGCACATCACCGGCGGGGGCTTGACTGACAACGTTCCGCGCGTTCTGCCCGACACGCTCGACGCGCACATCAAGCTCGGCTCATGGCCCGTGCTCCCGATCTACACCTTCCTTGCGCAACACAGCGACACCAGCCGCGAGGAGATGCTCCGCGTCTTCAACATGGGCATCGGCATGGTGGTCATCGCGGCGAAGGAGCAGGTCGACGCGATCGTCCGCCACTTCGGTCAGATCGGCCAGAAGTTCTTCTTCATCGGCAACGTGGTGAAGGGAAGCGGCAAAGTCGTCTACGACAAGCCGCCGGCAGGATTCGCATCGTGGATCGAATGACCAATTGATAATGGACAATTGACAATTGACAGTTCAAACCACGGGTCAGCGACCAGATTCTCGTCTGATCTCTGATCTCTGATCCACTAATCTCTGCACCATGCGCCTCGCAATTCTTCTCTCCGGCCGCGGCTCGAACTTCGTGGCGATTCATGAGGCGATTGCGCGCGGAGAGCTGCAAGCTGAGATCGTCTGTGTAATCTCGAACAGGCCGGATGCGCCGGGCGTCGAGCGCGCGCGATCACTCGGACTGTCCGCATTCGTCGTCGATCACCGCAAGTTCACCAGCCGCGCAGCGCACGAAGCGGAAGTCCTGCGCATCCTCGGCCAGGCCAATCCCGACCTGATCGTCCTCGCCGGGTACATGCGGCTGCTCTCGTCCGAGTTCGTCGCCGCCTACCCGATGCGCATCGTGAACATCCATCCCTCGCTGCTGCCCTCGTTTCCGGGAGTGGATGCGCAGGCGCAGGCCGTCGCCTACGGCGTGAAAGTCTCCGGCTGTACCGTCCACTTCGTCGATGAAAACCTCGACGCCGGGCCGATCATCGTCCAGCGCATAGTCCCCGTGCGCGACGACGATGATGCCTCCACACTCGCGGCCCGCATCCTCGATGAGGAGCACGTGGCGTACGTGGAAGCGCTGAAAAAGCTGGCGTCAGGAACGTATCGCGTCGACGGCCGAAGGGTCGTCTTCGATTGATCGTGAGGTTTGCGCTACCGCATCAGAACGGCCAGAACTTCTTCCACCACGACTGCTTCTCGACACCGGTTTGGGCGACGGCGGGAGCGCGGCCGATCTGCTGGCCGCCTTGATTCACGATGATCATGCCCACCTGCTGTCCGGCGCTGACCGGAGCGGTGAGATTGCTCGGGACGAACTTCACGCTGATCGTCCCTTCCTGTCCGCGCGGCACCAGCGTCTGCACGTCGCCCGCGGCAACTGCGGCCACTGTCTTCGCTTGTCCCTCAGCGACCGCGGCTTGTCCGACAACCATTCCCTTGTGCAGCGGCGTCAACTGCCGCCAGTGAGCGAAGGCCTCGTTGAACAGGCGCGCGGCAATGCCGAATGAGCTTTGCGGGCCCGATGCAGCGCGAGCGCCCATCACGACGGCAACGATCTCTAGGTCGCCGCGTTTCGCAGCGGCGGTGATGCAGTAGCCGGCAGGTGCGGAGTAGCCCGTCTTGATACCGATGGCGTCGCCGTAATAGTCACGGCTCTTCGGATTGATCATGTGATCGGGATTCGTGAGTCCCGAGGTGTAGCTGGCGTTCGTGAAGGGCATCCAGGCCGTCTTCGCGTACTCGCGCATCAGCGGATACTTCATCAGCTCGATCCCCATGATGGCGAGATCGTGCGCGCTGGAGACATCGATGCGCTTCGGTTCCTGACTGTTCGGGAGACCGTGCGGGTCGTAGAACGTCGTCTCTTTGAGTCCGAGCTGACGAGCCTTGTCGTTCATCAGGTCCGCAAACGCCTCGGCAGACCCGCCGATCTTCTCGGCGATCATCTCTGCGGTGTCGTTCGCGGAGCGGATCATCGTCGCCGCGAGCAGCGTTTGCATCGGGAACGACTGGCCTTCTTTCGCGAAGATCTGCGAGCCGCCTATCTTGCTCGCGCGTGCGGACACCGTGACGGGCGTGTCGAGTTTGAGCTCTCCGGACTGGATCCGTTCCATGGCCAGGATGCAGGTCATCATCTTCGCCATCGAAGCGGTGGGCAGAGGAACATGCGCGTTCTCTTCGAGCAATACGCGTTTACTGACCGGCTCGATGACATAGGCGGCGCTGTAGCCCTTGCCTGTCATGTCGACTTGTGCGCCCTTCGCAGCGCCGGTTCCTTCCTCTTCCTGGGCAAAAACGGCAGTAGCGAAGGCAGCGATCATCAGTACGGCGAAACAATGTTTCATCGTGAGTGCTCCGGAATTGATGTTGTTTTTCAGGCGGACTCGGGCCGCGATTCGGCGAGGGGTTTTCTGGCAGCGCGGGAGGTGCGCGGAATCGATCCGATCACGGTCCAGTCATGTTTGTGCACGGTCACCGGCTCTTTGGTGTCCGGCCAGAGCTCGGTGGGGATGTAGTAGTAGCCGTCGCCGAGGACGCGTGACTTGATGGCCAGGTCCCGCATGCTCTTGCACAGCCCCTTCTTGCCCCGAATCGCACTTCGTTCGACGAACACTCCAGTCTGCTCGCCAACTCCTTGATAGATACTGATTTCTGCGCAAAGTGAGTTCACTAACGTCATTGAGGCCACTCCATTCAGCAGACTCAATAGCAAGTTCTGAACCATGGCGTGCGGGTTGTGGTGTGCCTCGCATCCGGGAACGTACCGGCACTCATGGGAATCCTCAAAATGCACCGCCCCCGAAAAGTGCTCGGGGGCGGTGCCAGACAACAGGTAGTCGCTACTCCTCGTCCTCAGCGGCCTTGTAGTAGCTCTCCGGCAGCTCGGCGCCGTCATCGGTATCAGCGTCGGCAGCGGGGTCCTCGGCTGGCCGTTGCGGCATGATGGCCATGAAGGTCTGACCGTGCGGCGCCGGCGATGGCGCCGGTGGCTCGGTCTTCGGCTTGTTTGACCGGTTGATGGCCCGCTTCACCACGCGGCGCATCTCATCGACATAGGGTTGCAGGATGGCGCCGCTCGGACCTTTGACGGCGCGTTTGCCCCAATGGTACGACTGCAGGGAGTCCTCTCCGGAGGCGGAGAGTTTCGTGTCGATGGTGAATTCCAGCCCCTGTGCGAACGCCGCCAGCCGCTGCGCGATCGGTCGGAGCAGGTCGCGGAACTGCAGCGCCTCCTGCGCCTGGGCGACGTTGAACAGATCCTGCGGCACCGAGGGGACCGACGTCACCATGGTGATCGTCGGCGCGATCAGCTCGTGAGCGAACTTGGCGCTCGCCGCCACGCGTGCGATCGCACGTTTGTCGTGCGGCTCGAAATCAGGAACGAGTCCCTCCATCTTAATGACAAGGTCCAGAAGCTGGCTGGCGATCGCATCCAGCGTCTGGGCGTCGGTGGCCGCCGGCGCTTCGGTTGGTTGATTAGGTTTAACAGGTTGCATGAGACAGTCCTCCCTCTTTCGCGTCCGGTCGGCCGGACGCGAGGTTGAATAAATGGGCGCCGGTGTTCGCCGGCGCTTCGGTTGGTTGAGTGGTTTTGGTTGGTTGCATGAGACAAACCTCCCCTTTTCGCGTCACGGTCGGCCGGACGCAAGGTCGAACAAATGGGCGCCGGTAGCCGCCGGCGCGTCGGTTGGTTAAGCGGTTTGGGTTCATTTCCAAAGACAGACCTCCTCTTTTCGCGTCACGGTCGGCCGGACGCGAGGTAAATGGGTGATGCGAGCTCGCCGGATCGCCCCGTCAACCACGCGTTGACAGAGCGGGCTGTAGGTGTGACGGATCAGGCCGGTCGAAAGTTACAGGTTCGAGAGAGAAAGTTGTTCGCGGGCCGCCCGCAGCACCGGTCTGAGGGGACTCTGGCGTCGAGAAATCACGTCGATCTGCGGTGCTGGGGGTGGTTCTAAGCTCTGGGGCGTCGATTTAAGATTCGGGGGGGTCGATTTAAGATTTGGGGGGGTCGTTTTAAGATTCGGGGGGGTAGCGATCTCAAAAAAGGAGATCGCGATCTCGAGAAAAGAGATCGATCTGCGATTGGGAGGGGTCGTTTTAAGATTTGGGGGGATAGCGATCTCAAAAAAGGAGATCGCTATCTCAAGAAAAGAGATCGATCTGCGATTGGGAGGGGTCGTTTTGAGATTCGGGGGGGTCGCGATCTCAAAAAAGGAGATCGCTATCTCAAGAAAAGAGATCGATCTGCGATTGGGAGCGGTCGTTTTAAGATTGGGAGGGGTCGCGATCCCAAAAAAGGAGATCGCTATCTCGCCGGCGGAGATGAGAATCTCGTGCAGGGAGATGGGGATCTCGCCGAAGGAGATCGCTATCTCGTAGGTTGAAATCGCGATCTCGTGGAAAGAGATCCGGATCTCGTAGATCGAGATCGCGATCTCGTGGAAAGAGATCGGGATCTCGTAGATTGAGATCGCGATCTCGTGGAAAGAGATCGGGATCTCGTAGATTGAGATCGCGATCTCGTGGAAAGAGATCGGGATCTCCCCGAAGCAGATCGTGACCTCCCCGAGGGAGATCGCAATCTCGTGAAAGGAGATTGCGACCTCGGAGAGCCTGATCGCGACCTCCTGGCTGCTGGAGACGCACTAAAGGCATCGGCGTCTCCCATCCCTTCCCAGCACCCCCAACCACACCCCACGCCCAACCCCCCACCCCCACCGTCTACAATTCCCCGATGGCACACCACGGATCAGAGAAAGAAAAGACCAAGAAAAAGATGGACAAGGCCCGCTTCCGGGCCATCCTCAAAGACGCCGGCGAGATCATCTGGCGCTCTCGGGCACGCCTGGCCATCGGCATTCCCCTGCTGCTCGTCAATCGCCTTTCCAGCATCGTCCTCCCGTACATGTCGAAGCTGCTTTACGACGATGTGATCGGGAAGGGGCACGTAGACCTGCTGCCGAAGCTCGTGCTGGTGAGTCTCGCCGTGGCGATCTTCGGCGGTTCGACCGATTACGCCCTCGCGCAGATCCTCGGCATTGCCGCGCAGCGCTCGATCACCGATCTGCGCACCCGCCTGCAGCAGCACGTACAGCGGCTTCCGATCCGCTACTTCGACTCGACCAAGACCGGGGTCCTGGTTTCGCGCGTGATGAACGATGCCGAGGGGATTCGCAACCTCGTCGGTACAGGCCTTGCGCAGATCTTCGGCGGCGTCGTCACGGCCGGTTTCGCCACGTTTTTTCTCTTCCATCTCAGCGCGCGACTGGCGTCGATGGTCTTCCTGGCGTTCTTTGCCTTTGCGGCCATCCTGTTCTGGGCGTTTTCAACCGCGCGTCCTCTCTTCAAACAGCGCGGCGCAGTCAACGCCGAGGTGACCGGACGTCTGACGGAAAGCTTCTCCGGCATTCGCATCGTCAAGGCCTACACCGCCGAGGAGCATGAGGAGAAGGTCTTCGAGGCAGGAGCCAGGAAACTGCTCAACCTCATCGTTGGCACGATGCGCACCATCTCCACCGCCGGCGCCATGACCACGTTCCTCGTCGGCGCGGTAAGCGCGGTCGTGATGTACGTCGGCGGACACCAGGTGGTCATGCACAAGGCCAACCCGCTGGTTGGGATGACGCCCGGAGATCTGATCGCCTTCACTCTCTACCTCGCGCTCGTCATCGGCCCCGTGGTGCAGATCGTCTCGATCGGGACGCAGCTCTCCGAGGCATTCGCCGGCCTGGAGCGGATGCGCGAAGTGTTCGGCGAGAAGCGCGAGGATGAAGACGATGCCGCCAAGAATCAGACCGAGGACATCGCCGGAAGCATCGAGTTCCGCGACGTCTGGTTCGAGTACACAGCCGGCGTGCCGGTCCTGAAAAACATCAACCTCGTCGCGCCTGCCGGCAAATCGATCGCGCTCGTCGGTCCCTCGGGATCAGGAAAGAGCACGATGATCTCGCTCATCGCGGCCTTCCACCACCCCACGCAGGGCGAAATTCTCGTCGACGGCAAGCCGATGAACGATCTCCGTCTCGCCGATTACCGCTCGCACCTCGGCATCGTGCCGCAGGACTCCTTCCTTTTCGCTGAGTCGATCTACGACAACATCGCCCTCGGCAACCCGCAGGCCTCGCGCGAGGATGTGTTGTACGCCGCGCACATCGCGCACGTCGACGAATTCACCGAGGGCTTCGCGGACAAGTACGAGACGATCGTCGGCGAGCGCGGCGTTCGCCTTTCCGGCGGACAGAAGCAGCGTGTCGCCATCGCACGCGCCATCGTCGCCAACCCGCGGATCCTCATTCTCGATGAGGCGACATCCTCTCTCGATAGCGAGTCCGAGGCGCTGATTCAGGACGGGCTGAACGCGCTGATGCAGGGCCGAACCACCTTCGTCATCGCCCACAGACTGTCGACGATCCGCAACGCCGACCAGATTCTCGTCCTCGAAGGTGGCGAGATCACCGAGCGCGGCACCCACAGCGAGCTGATGCTCCTCGGCGGCCGCTACCGCAAGCTGTACGAAAAGCAGTACGGCGTGATGATCAACCGCTTCGTGAACGAAGGGGAGGAGCTGAGGGATTTGGCGGCCAAGGTGTGATTTATTGCATCGTGCGGCTGGCGCCGCACGATGCGTTGTCGGTTGTCGGTTAGATGCGCTTCGCGCGGGGCGGTTTTCGGCAGGACGGACTGGCGCTTCCCAGATCGTGATAACTGACAACTGACAACCGACAACGCGTGCGCCGCCAGGCGCACGCATCACTCCGTCAGTTCGACATTCCAGTACGCCTCATCCAGAAAGTTCTTCCAGATATCCGGGAAGTTCCGTCCCTGAAGGCGGTGAAGCGGATGCCACCGCGGCCGCACCGGCTGCCTCTTGATCTGCAAGCCGGTCTCGGTGAGCAGTTTGTTTCCCTTCTTCACGTTGCAGGGAAGACAGGCGCAGACGACGTTCTCCCACGTCGACTTCCCGCCGCGCGAGATCGGCACGACGTGATCGAGAGACAGCTCCGACGACGAGAACTTCTTGCCGCAGTACTGACAGCGATTGCCGTCCCGCAGATAGATGTTGCCGCGCGAGAACTTGACCTCCTGCCGCGGGAGGCGGTCGAAGATCAGCAGTTGCACGACGTGCGGGATCAGGATGTTGCGGCTGGGCGTGCGGACGTAGTGATCGTCAGCCTGAACGGGGATATCGGCCCAGTTGTCGAAATCGTAGGTCCGATACTCGGAGTCGACGGCCTTGACCTGCCCTTTGTACAACAAGGTCAGCGCCCGGCGGGCAGAGGTGATCTGCACCGCCTGGAAGACCCTGTTAAGGACGAGCACGTTACCGTCGAGCATAGTTCCTACTCGTAACGCCTCGGAAAGGCCGAGTTGTTTCCATCTCCTGCCCGTGTTCCAAGGCTGAGTGGAGACATCATACACGGGCCGTGAGAGAGTCCGGAGCGGTGCGCGGCGCGAGGTTTTCAGCACCGCGAATGACCAAGCTCGGGGCAGATAACACCGATCGCACTGCCCGCAAGTTGAAAAAAGTGGCCGATTGATAGATAGTTATGAGCTAAGACGAATCCGAATACTGCTCTGCGGAGCGCGTTCTGGGTGTGGTTTTTGGGAGGCATGTATGCGCGTTTTGTCACGGATCGCTCTCGTTGTCCTTGTCGCCGCTGCCCTCGTTCCGGCCGCGGCATTCGCCGATCAGTACCAGGCGAGCTGCCCTCTGACGCTCGTTGCGACCAACGCGGCGCCGACTGCGTTCGCCATCTCGCCGCACGGCGTTTTCCGCTTCGGCTCGCAGGTGTTTGCGCTGCGCGGGCAGACGCTGACGACCTACACCGTCACCGATCTCGGCGATATGCAGATCGCCCGGGAAGACTTCATCGGAGCGCTGGCCGCACGCGAGACCAAAGGCGGCGTGGCCTTCGCCAACGGATTCCTCTACGTGAGCAGCGAGGCAGGCCTGGAGATCTACGACCTGCGTAGCGTCCGCGCCGGGGGCACCGCTCCGATCCTCATCTCGCGCACGCAAGGACTTCGCTATCACCGCCTGGCCATCAACGGCAACATACTGGCCGGACTCTATCCCGCGACCGATCTGCCCTGCTCCGCGAACGGACCGACTACGCCAAACTGCTTCAACGCCATCGACATCTATGACGTCAGCAATCCCCTCGTTCCGACGCGCGTCAGCTCGCTTTCGACGTCTCTCAGCCCGCTCGGTGGTTACAACGACATCGCGTTCAACTTCGGCTTCCTGATCGCGGCGGCGAACACCAACACGGTGGCGTGGAATCTCACGAGCCCGTCCGCTCCGACGCTCGTGGGCAGTCTCGCCGTGCCGGGCACCTTCCTCGTCAGCAACGGCTCGAACCTCCTCGGTGTCGGCAACAACAACGTGATCATCACCTATAAGATCGTGCCGAGCAGTGTGTCCGGCAACTTCTTCGTACCGTTCACCTATCACTCCACCGCGAACCTTCAGGTCGAACGCTCCAATCCGATCATCTTCCATCCGCAAGCGGTCTTCGATGAAGCGAACGAGCGGCTGATCACGATGATCGATGAGCTCGATTACCAGACGCTCCAGCCGGCCCGCACGATCGCGTTCGATGTCTTCGATTACGCAACGGCGATGTTGGAGGGGCGCGATCCGCGGCAGTACGAACAGGTCTCCTACACGCAGGGCGACGAGGTGAAATGGAACCCGCTCTCCGTCGGCTCGCTGGTCTATGTCGTCGGCGAAATGACCGGCACGCAGACCTACGGCGACTGCCCGTTGATGAGCGGCCGGATCGAGTTCGACACCGTTAACGGCACCGTCTGCGGCGGCTCGTACATCCACGGCTGGGTGACGGGTACGTTGAAGATCACCAACGTCGAGCTCTTCCTCGACGGCGGCTCCCTCGGCTCCGCATCTCTGGCCGGTGCACCGCGCAACGACATTCCGTCCACAACTCCCGTTTTCACCTGGCAGATCGCCGCGAACCTCGATGCCACCACGAAAGGCGTACACGTCCTTCGTGCGGTCGGCACCGACGTGAATGGCAACCGCCGCCAGTTCTCGAGCCAGCCGATCCTTTTCCCGGGCCCCGGATCCAACTGCGTAGCGCGCCGAAAGGCGGCCTCACACTAGCGAATCGACGATGGCCATCGCGGCCGCGCGCGGATCGCGCGCGTCTGTGACCGGCCTTCCGACGACGATGTAATCCGCGCCTGCCGCGATCGCCGCGGCGGGCGTTTTCGTTCTGCGCTGATCGCCGGCGTCGCTGCCCTCGGGACGAATGCCGGGCACGACGATCCGCAGGTCGCTGCCGCAGGCTTCGCGGATCGCGGCGATTTCGTGCGCCGAGGCGACGATGCCGCGTAGACCGGAGGCCTGTGCGAGTCTCGCCAGACGGATCGCGTTGTCGAGTGCAGATCCGGTGAAACCGATGCGCGCCAGCTCCGCATCATCGAGGCTGGTGAGAATCGTGACGCCGAGGACGAGCGTGGTATCGACGGCGCACGCGCGGAGCATCGCGGTTCCGCCCGAAGCGTGCACCGTGACCATCTCCGCGCCGAGGGCCACTGCCTCGGCTACCGCGTGCTGCGCGGTGTTCGGGATGTCGTGAATCTTGAGATCGAGAAACACCTTCGCGCCCCGTTCCTGAACCTCACGCACGATCGACGGTCCATTCGACACGAACGCCTGGAGACCGATCTTCAGCAGTCCCACCGAGCCGTGCAGCGCATCGGCTAAGCGAAGAATCTCGTCGCGAGATGATCGGTCGATGGCGACGATCAGCCGGTCAGTTGCTTGCATGGAGGGATTCTACGCGGGGGTTGGGGGGTCGGGAGTCGGGAGTCGGAGAAGTAACACAGCCGGATAGACCGCAGACCGATCTAACATCCTGCTCCGACACCCGACCCCCGAAAAGCGACACCCGCAAAATGAACAAATTCGACATCGCCCGTGCACTCGACGAAATCTCCGACTACCTGGAGCTGAGCGAGTCAAACCACTTCAAGGCGCTGGCCTTTGAGCGGGCAGCCAACAGCATTCGCGGACTCGATCGCGAGCCCGCCGACCTCATCGCCGCCGGCACACTGCTCGAGACACCCGGAATCGGCAAAGCGACGGCGGCCATCATCGAAGAGCTCGTACGAACCGGCACGTCGAAATACGCCGAAGAGCTTCGCGGCCAGTACCCGCCCGGCATCTTCGAGCTGATGCGCGTGCCGAAGCTCGGACTGAAAAAGATCGGCGTGCTTTACGAGACGCTCGGCATCGGCAGCCTCAGTGAGCTCGAGGAGGCCGCACGTGCAGGCCGTCTCGCCGCGCTGAAAGGCTTCGGCGCGAAGACGGAGCAGTCAATCCTGAGCGGGATCGAAAAAGCACGCCGCCGTGAATCGCACTTCCTGCTGCCGATCGGCGTGGAGGTTGGTGAACAGATCCGCGAGCACCTCGCCGCGATCGAGGAAATCGAAGACGCCGAGGTTTCAGGCAGTGTGCGGCGGCGGCTGGAGATCATCCGCAACGTTAATATTGTTATCGCCACACGCGCGCAGGAGCCGGTCGTACGCGCGCTCGACAGCTTCGTCGAGCGCATCGAACGGATCGACGAAAACACAGTGAAGGCGTTTGCACGCAACGAGATCGAGGTCTGGTTCCACTTCGCAAAGCCCGACGCATTCGGCGCCACGCTCCTGGTCACGACGGGCAGTCAGCAATTCGTGGAGGCGTTCCTCGCGCGCGGCGGGAAGTTGGGGCGGGCACGAACGGAGAAGGAGCTGTTCGACAAGTCGGGTCTCGTTTGGGTCGATCCGGAGCGTCGCGAAACCGGCGACGATCTAGAGCGGAAACGTCACAGGCGCCTCGTCGAAGTCTCGGATCTTCGCGGAACGTTTCACGTCCACACGACCTTCTCCGATGGGCGCCACACGGTGAAGGAGATGCTCGCCGCGGCGCGCGAACGCGGCTTCGATTACGTCGGTATCTCCGATCATTCGCCCGCCGCGTTCTACGCTCGCGGACTGACGGTCGAGCGGCTGCGTGATCAGCAGAAGGAGATTGCCGTTCAGGAGAAGGCGGTTGCTCCGATGCGCGTCTTTCGGGGCACCGAGGCCGACATTCTTCCCGACGGATCAATCGACTACGACGAGAAAACGCTGGCGAAATTCGACTTCGTGATCGCATCAATCCATTCGCGCTTCACCATGACGAAGGACGAAATGACCGAGCGCATGCTTCGCGCTCTCGACAATCCGCACGTGACGATGCTCGGACACCTAACCGGCCGCAAGCTCCTCACGCGCGACGGTTACACAGTCGAATATGAGCGCATCTTCGAGAAGGCAGCCGCGAAGAACGTAATGATCGAGATCAACGGCAATCCCAACCGTCTCGATCTCGACTGGCGCCACATCCGACGCGCCCTCGACCTCGGCGTCACCTTCACCATCAACCCCGACGCCCACTCCACCCACGAGTACAACGCGCTAATCAGCGGCACGTGGGTAGCGCGCAAAGCGGGACTGACCGCGAAGGAAATCTTCAACACGAAGCCGGTCGAGGAAGTGGCGGAGTATTTGGAAGCGCGGCGAGAGAAAGCGCGGCCGGTCAAAAAGAATGAACCACAGAGACACTGAGGACACAGAGTTGAACCCCTACTCGCGACCTCTGCGTCTCTGTGGTGCAAGCGTTCTTACACCCGCGCCTTCGTCACTTCCTCAATCACCCGCGCCAAAACCTCATCCGCCGCGCCCAGCTGCTTGGCCCGATCGCGCCGGAAGCTCCACTCGATCTGACCGTTGGCTAGGCTCTTCGCGCCGACTCCGATTCGTAGCGGGAAACCGATCAGGTCTGCGTCTTTGAACTTCACGCCGGGACGTTCATCGCGATCGTCGAGAAGAACATCGACACCCGCTGCGCGCAGCTTCTGATACAGCTCCTCGGCGGTGGCGCGGACGTTGTCTTCCTTGCCGATCTGCGTCACGACGACTTCGAACGGCGCGATCGGCATCGGCCAGATGATGCCGTCGTCGTCGTGGCTCTGCTCGATGGCGGCTGCGACGGTGCGGCCGATGCCGAGGCCGTAGCAGCCCATGATCATCGGCTGACGCGCGCCTTTTTCGTCGAGGTACGTGCAGTTCATCGGCTCGGAGTATTTCGTCCCGAGCTTGAAGACGTGGCCGACTTCGATTCCGCGATGGATCTGTAGCGGCGTGTCGCAGCGCGGGCATGGATCGCCGGCGAAGACAGTCGTGAAATCGCCATACTCCGGCTCCGGGAAATCGCGTCCCGGATTGGCGCCGGCGATGTGCGTGTCTCTCTTGTTGCCACCGACGACCCAGTTCGCCACGCCTTTCAGCGAGACGTCCGCGAGCACGCGCGCTGCTTTCGTGCCGACCGGACCGCAGTAGCCGACAGGACCGCCGGTTGCGGCTTCGAAACGCGTGTCGGGCATCATCTCCAGGAACTCGGCGCCGAGGTGATTCTTGATCTTGATCTCGTTGCCTTCGCGATCGCCGCGCAGCAGCACCATCACGCAGCCTTTGTCGGTGTCGAAGACGAGCGTCTTCACCAGCTCCGAGGTCGGCTTGCCGAGGAACTTGCCGACATCGTCGATGGACTGGGTGCCCGGCGTGTGGATCGGCGCAAGCTCGGCCAGCGCTGCCGGCGTGGCATCCGCGTTGAAGAACTTCGAAGTCGCTTTCTCGACGTTCGCGCCGTACTTGCAGTTCGGGCAGGAGACGACGGCGTCTTCGCCCGACTGCGCCAGCACCATGAACTCGTGCGAGGCGGAGCCGCCGATGTTGCCGGTGTCGGCATCGACAGCGACATGATCGAGCGCGCAACGATGGAAGACGGCGCTGTAGGCGACGCGCATCTTCTCGTACGTCTCGTCGAGCGACTCGCGGCTGGCGTGGAAGGAGTAGGCATCCTTCATCACGAACTCTCGCCCGCGCATGAGACCGAAGCGCGGACGCACTTCATCGCGGAACTTCGTCTGGATCTGATAGAGGTTCACCGGCAGCAGACGATACGAATTGATGGCGTCGCGCACGGTGTCCGTGATGACTTCTTCGGCCGTCGGCGCGTAGACGAAATCGCGCTCATGCCGGTCTTTGACGCGCAACAGTTCTTTGCCGTAGCGCTCCCAGCGCTTCGACTCCATCCAAAGCTCAGCCGGCTGAATTGTCGGCATCGACAGCTCGATCGCGCCGGCGCGGTTCATCTCTTCGCGGACGATCGCTTCCATCTTCTGCATCGATCGGAGGCCGAGCGGCAGAGAGGTGTAGATGCCGGCGGCAACTTTTCGGATCATGCCGGCGCGCATCATCAGCTTCTGACTGATGACGTCGGCGTCGGCGGGAACTTCACGCAACGTGTTGATGAAATATTGGCTCCAGCGCATGGGGCCGGGATTGTATCTCGCGGTTGCGGCGTCGTGACGTAGGGTGTGGGGGAGTGGGGTGTAGGGAGTGGGGAGTGGAAGCCAAGAATCACGCAGTCAAAGGCATTCTGTCATCGCGATTCGACAGGCGATAAGCGAGATCGCGAGATTCTTCTCCCACACCCCACCCCCTACTCCCCACACCCGAAGACCGCAAATATACTTTCCACCCCATGTCCCGAATCCTCAAGTTCGATCGAACGCCGGTTGCGCGGCTCATCTCCTGCGCGGCATCGTTCGCGTCGGCGGCGCTGGTGTTCGACTATCTATCGAAGGGCGAAAAAGAGATCGAGGCGCTTCCGATGGCCGGATTGATCCTGCTCTTCATCGGGACGCTGGCCGCGGCGGTGCTGCAGTACGGCGATCACATCTATCTCAGCGACGACGGCCTGATGTACGAGAACTGGGTGTTGAAACACTTCGGAAGACGCGGACGCTGGATGCGGTGGGAAGACGTCGTCGAGATCCGCGAGATCAAGCAGAAGGTGCTGATCCTCTTCTCGCGCGACGGCCGGCGCATGCTCGTCGACGCCATCCTTGGCTACGCGATTGCTAAACACGAGATTCTCAGGCGCGCTCCCGGGGCTGTATTTTCGGGAACGCTGGCCCGAGACGATTCGTGAAGAAGCGCTTAACCATTCCTCTTGCCGCGGTTGCCGTCGTCATCGTTCTTGCCGCCGCTGCAATCATCGTCATGCGGCAGAGCGCGGCGCGGCATCGTGTCTTTCGCGCTGCGCCAGAGCCGCGGCCGGCCTCACCATCATCGGAACAGCGCTCGGCGAATGGCTTAACGGCCCAGTTTCGCGATTTGGAGGTGAACGGACGATGGAGCGAGCTCGCCAGGCTGCTCGATCGCATCGAGAAGAGTGATCCGAACGAATACGCACGATGGTCGCTCGCCTATCTCCATGCCCGTGCGTTGATCGAAAACAACGAACAGGCACATGCTGAGGCGAAGCTGGCGCCGTTTCTTGCGGCTGGGAATCCGCTGCGCGACCTGGCGCTCTACCATCAGGCGGAGATCGATGATGACCGCGGCGATCACGCCGCAGCCAGCCGCGACCGGCAAACGCTGATCTTCGATGCGGCGTCATCGCCGTATCGCGATCAGGCCATCGACGACGAGACCGAACATCTCGCGCGCGTTGGCAATCTGCGCGCTCTCAGCGATTTCGCCGCGCGCCTTGCACCAACTGCAAGCGCATCACGGCGCCGCGATTTGAGCGCGCGCATCGTGGAGCTCGACCTTCGCGTTGGAGACGCCAGTGGCGCGCTTACCCGCGGACTGGTCTTGCTGCAAGGCGGAACGCTCGATGACGCATCCGATCGCGCCAGCCGCGCGCTCGATCGTCCGGAATTGATCAGGCGGATGAACGGCCCGCAGCTCGATCTGATGGGACAGTCGATGCAGAACCACCGGCACTTCGACCGTGCGGTGGCGCTGTTGTCCGCAGCGCTGAAGGCGATGCCGCAGAAGCGCGACGATCTCACCTTCGACATCGGCCGCTCGTACTTCGGCAACGAACAGTTCGTCCAGGCGCAGCAACTGTATCTGCGTGGCGCAACAACTGCCGCCACGCCGCTATCGAGAGCGTCGTTTCTCTGGCACGCTGCACGCGCCGCGCAATTACAGAGCGACGACCGCGCTGCCGAACAATTGATGACGCAAGTGCTGGCAGTGCCCGGCCGCTTTCCACCCACCGCGGCCGCAATCACCCAGCGCATCCGCATGCGGCTGAAGCAGCATCGTTTCGCCGAGGCCGGGGCCGATCTGGCATTCGTGCGAAAAAACTGGCCGAAAGATCACACGCTTGTCGAGGCCTCGCTCGCCTATGCCGTTGGGATGCTCGGCGCGGGCAACAACGGCGCGGCAATCGTTACGCTCAATGCGATTCCGCGCAATCTGACCGACAAATTCGAGCCGTACGAGATCGACTATTGGCGCGCGCGGGCTCTTGAATCGTCCAATCCGCCCGCGGCGTTTCAGGCCTATCTCAACGTGCTTCGCGCACCGGAGCCGACCCACTTTGCCTACTTCGCGCGGCAACGCCTCGATTCGCCGTCGATGCAACCGAAACTCCAGCGCGAGTTGGAAACGCGAGAGGCGGAGATCGCGCGGCTCGTCTCCGCCGGCAACTGGCTTGCGGCGAAACAGGTGGCCACCGATCGCATTCTCCTCTCGTCGACCAACCACGCCGCCGAGCTGAAACGGCTCGCCGGGATTTACCGGCATCTTCCCGAATACGCGAACATCCTCGATCTTCGGCCGGAGCCGTTTCCACAGTTTCCGCCCAAAGCAGGCGCGGACCGCTCCTCACTACTCATGGCCATGGGCCTCTTCGACGAGACAGTTGAATCGATCGAACAGCGCTATCCGCTTAGGCCGCTGCAGTCTGCACTCACGCGCTCGCTGGCACTCAATCACGGCAACGCGTCGAAAGAATCGATCTTCGCGATTGAAGTGCTGATGAATTCCGTTCCGCGCGACTACGTGCCTGAGCTTCTGCCGCTCACCGTTCGCCAGCTTCTGCATCCGCGCTACTTCTACGATTTCATCAGTGACGATTCCAGGAGCTACAACGCCGATCCGACGCTCGTGCTATCCATCATGCGCGAAGAGTCCCGCTTCAATCCGCGCGCGAAATCCGAGGCCGCTGCGCGCGGGCTGCTGCAATTCATCATTACCACCGCCCGCCAGATCGGCCGCGACGCCGGTCTCGTCAACGTCGAGCCCGAAGACCTCTACGACCCGCGCATCATCATCCGCCTCGGCGCCAAGTACGTCAGCACGCTCTCCAAGGATTTCAACGACGATCACTACGCCGTCGCCGCCTCTTACAACGCCGGCCCGAAACAAACCGCGCTCTGGCTGCGCATGTCCCCCGCCGCCGGCGACGACTATTTCCTCACCGCCATCAATTTCGATGAGACCAAACAGTACGTGCGCAAAGTGATGAACAGCTACAAGCGGTATCGTGAGATTTACGGGGATGGGGTGCCGAGCGGTGGGATAAGGGTGGATCCGTAAGGGTTACCCGGCGAGCTGGGGCACGTAGCGCTCTGCTGTCTCGTGGGCAATGAAAATCAATTCGGCGAACGGTTTCGTGTCGAAGAGATCGAGCGAGTATTCTCGTTTGATGCGTCGCGCCCCTTTCTCAACCTCGCGATACACGTTAAGAAGATCTCCAAACGTCGGGCGGTCCGTCAATCGTCCAAGGACATTCATCAGCGCACGAAGAACGCTTTCCGGTGACCGGTCGTGGATTCGCGGACGGATTCCGCCGAGATCACTCAAGGCTTTGTCCAGACGATGAGGAACTGTGTCGAACACGAACCACTGATGGCGCGAGCCTGCACACCGACTCACTGCTACCGCCAGTCCCAGCTCAAACGCCATATTCAAGCGCGGTGTACGAGGCGCCTTGGCGTCGAGCGACATGAAAGAGAGGTCGTGGAACGAATAGTGCGCCGCCGCGATCAACTCGTGGATGCGTTCGAGCTGAAAGCGGCTGGATGGATCGCGAACCGCCGCCGAAGGCACTAGCCCGTAGGCAGAGACACCGGCAATGAACGCGAGGTAGACGCGCTCATATCGCTTTGAATAGGGAACATTGATGAAAGCCACCGGCGGCTCCGGCTTTGCTGCGGCCACCGTCGTCTGACCTCACCGCTTCGAACTTGGGGTTTTACGCCGAGCCGAAGCTTTTCGGGTGACGGTCGCTCGGCCGCTCTTCCTGCTATCTTTTTTCGCCTCGTCAGCGCGTATGTCATCCATCATTTGGCGCAGTTCGGCGACCCGCTTCGCGGGGATCCGGTAATACGCGGCTACCTCCTCGGACGTGGGGAACGGGGTGGTGATGATGATCTTTGGGGACATGGTCGTGATTATTCTAACGCCGAGTGCTGATCACACGTTCCCTCATCACCCAATCACCCTCTCGTAAAACTCCCGATACCGCGGCACGACCCTGTTGACGTTGAACTTTCCTTCGGCCAAATCACGGCCGTTGCGGCCGAGGCGGCGTTGGAGGTCGCTAGAGGAGAGGATCTCAACGGCGCGATCGGCCATTCCTTCGATGTCGCCCACGGGCAACAGGTAACCGGTCTCTCCTTCGACGACGACTTCGGGCAGGCCACCAGCCCGGCTGCCGATGACGGGAACTTCCGAGGCCATCGCTTCGAGGGCGGCCATGCCGAACGACTCGGCCTCGGATGGTAGAAGGAAGACGTCGGCAGCGCCGACGACTTCCTCGAGATTCGGAACGTTGCCGAGGAAGAAGACTTTCTCGCGGAGGCCGTGATCGCGGCAGAACGCCTCGGCTACCGAGCGCTCCGGGCCGTCGCCGATCATGACCAGACGGCTCGGAATGATGCGCGTGACACGCTCGAAGACCGCGAGCACGTCCATGATCCGTTTCACGGGACGGAAGTTCGAAACGTGGCAGAGCAGCTTTTCGCCAGACGACGAAAATAAATGTGAGAGCGCGCTGTCGTGCTTGCGAAAGCGTGCTGGATCGACGAAGTTCGGGATGACCTCGATCTCTTTGTTCGTGCCGAAATTGCGCGCGGTCTGGACGCGCAGCCACTCCGACACGGCGGTCACGCCGTCCGAGACTTCGATTCCGAACCGCGTGATCGGAAGGTAGCTCGGATCGCGGCCGACGAGCGTGATGTCTGTCCCGTGGAGCGTGGTAACAAAGTGCAGCTTGCGCGACGAAAGGATCTCGCGCGCCAGGTGGGCGCTGATGGCGTGCGGGATCGCGTAGTGAACATGAAGGATGTCCAGCTTTTCGTAATCCGCCACCTCCGCCATCTTCGTCGCCAGCGCCAGCGTGTAGGGTGGATACGGATCGAAGAGCGGGTACGGCGTGACCGTGACCTCGTGAAAGCGCACGCGCTCGTGGAGCACGCTGAGGCGCGATGGCATCTGGTAGCTGATGAAGTGAACGTCATCGCCGCCGCGCGCCAGCGCGATGCCGAGCTCCGTGGCCACGACGCCGGAGCCGCCGAATGTGGGGTAGCAGGTGATGCCGATTCTCATGGCAGTCTCGTGGTCGCTGACTCGAAGTTACGGCTCTCTCCCTTCATACGCCGCGATGATGTCGTCGACCTTTGGCGGCTGCTTGGTCATGAACGCTTCGCCGTACTCGACCCCGATGAGTGCGCCGAAGTGGCGGCCGCGTGCTTCGATCATCTCGAGGAACTTCTTGTCGGCGATGAATGTGGGCGGTTCCTTCGACTTGGGATCGTAAAACTGCGATTTGAAGGCGGCGATGGCGCGCATCTTCGTCTTCCAGGTCCTGGTCACGTCGACGACGAAGCTCGGCGTGACGAGATAGTTTTGCGGGTAGTAGATCGTCACTTGGGGCCGGTGCGCGGGGAGGTCTGTCGTCAGCGCGCGAAGTCCCGACAGAAATGACGCTTGCGCGACGATCTGTCCCGTGCGGATGTGGTCGGGATGGCGGTCGTCGGGCCACATCGTGAAAACGACCTTCGGTTTGCAGAGGCGGACAGCGGCGATGATCTGCATCTCCTGATCGCGGCCGGTACGCATGCCGCCATCTCCGAAGTCGAGCTGCTCGCGGAAACGGGCGCCGAGGATGCCGGCGGCTTTGAGCGCCTCGCGGCGGCGAACCTTGGGAGTGCCGCGCGTTCCGAGCTCGCCGCGCGTCAGTTCGATGATGCCGACGCGCAGTCCGTCCTTCACCGCTTTCGCAATCGTGGCGCCGCACGAGAGCTCGATGTCATCGGGATGCGCTCCGAAGAAGATCATGTCGACCGGTTCAAGCAATGGATCGCCCCCATTTCATGTGCTTCACAAACTCACCACCTTGCACACGTCTTCATCCGGCGCTGCCTCTTCGATCATCTGATCGATCAGGTGCCGGCCGTGCTCGTTCCAGTAGCCGAACCAGCCGCTTACGCGGTCTTGCGGCGCGCCGTCGGGGACGAGCGTCGTCACCAGATCGCGGACTGCGGCGTAACGCTCGCGGTCTTTGCGAGCCAGGCCGCGGATGGCGCGCTCGGTCAGCTTGTCGAAGTGGTATTCGATATGGCCGATCGAGCGATTGATGGCGCGCGCCAGGGCGTGTTCAGCCGGAAGTGCGATCTCGCCGATGCGTACGATCTTCTCGATGAGTGCGCGCCTCGCTTCGGAGGCGAGCTGCTCAACCTCGGTCACGCCGGCCGGCTCGCGTGTCGCCAGTAAAGCGTCGGCGCCGGCGAAGATCTCCTCCGGCTGAATGTCGAAGCGCGCGATCGTGCGGACGACTCGTTTCGGCGCGAGCAGCTCGTGCGCGCGAAGAGCAACGCGCGGCATCGGGACATCGAGCAACTCGTGAAGCGGGGCGATCTGCGCGTAATACGCCACCTCGGAAGGGCCGCCAACGAAGAGATCGGGGCGAAGAACGAAATCCTGCAGGAGCGGGCGAGTCAGCGCGGAGGTAGATGTTCGTTCCGGCGAAGCAATCGGACGCGGACCGTCGAGCAGCTCGCGTCCTCCATGTTCATCCAACTCGAAAAGCAGCGTATACGGTTCGCCATCGCGCGGAATGACCTGGGGTGCGTAGCCGGCGTTCTCCAATGCCTTGGAACGTTGCGCAAGCTCGCCCTGGATGCCGTCCCAATTTTTCAGGATGCCGTCGAACAGTGGCTGGCCTGCGCGGCGCAGCTCGGGGAGAAGCGCATCGACGAGGATGAACTTTTCGCCGACCGCGGACGTGAGCAACTCCGCGAAGGAGTCGCGAAAGGTGATTCCTTCGCGCAACCAGACGGGACGCGGGATGTCGAGGTATTCGAGGAGGCTGCGCGTCAACTCTTCCGGTATCGGCAGCGCGCCGACGACGCGTCTCGAGTCGTGCTTGTGCGCGCGTAGCGTTGTCAGATCCAACTGCTGCTTCGGATCGCGCTTCGTCAGCGCCAGCGTCGCTACCTCGGCGAAGTCGTGATCTTCAGTGGCCAGCCAGAAGAAGACGGTTGTCGGAATGCCTTTCGCTTCGTTGACGCGCTTCAGCTTGAGCATGCCGGCGAGCTTGGCGAGGGTGTAGATCGGACCGCCTGCGAAACCGACCTGCTGGCCGGCGATGACGGTGAAGGTTTCGCCGGTGGACCATCGTGCGAGCTCGTCGTCGACGTTGTGGTTCCATTGGCGGTTCGATTCGGCGAGGGCGCTGACGAGGGTCGCCGCCGGGCCGGCGGCGGTCCAGCCGGCGGGCCGCCGGCGCTCCACCACTTGGGGCTCGCGCTTTAGGAACTGGGTTGCGTTTTCATTGCCGGCTAGCCAGTCGCGCGTGAACTTGCTGAGACCGGGATAGTTCGCCAGCGGAAAGCAGAGACAGGGAGGTTCCGTCTTCACGCTGCTCATCGGGCTTTGCTCCCAACGAGGATGAGGCGCGGAGAGGCGGCGTCGAACGGCGCGCCGTCAAAGTCGCCGAAGACCTGGCGGATCGAAAGGCCCGAGGAAGTGAACATCGTCGAGATCTCATTGAGATCGTAACCGCGAACGCGCTCCAGGTAACGCTTTTGACCGATCGTGATCCGTTTGTTGAACGAACGGTCACGTGGATCGAACCAGCGCTCGATCTCCACGTTGCCGCTCGGGGTATCACGCGTCTCGCGCTCGACGAGCTTTTCGAGCTCGCGGTCGACGTTGAGGTAGTCAAACAGGAAGACTCCGTCCGGCCGCAGCACGCGCGCCATCTCTCGCACCACGCTCAGATTTTCCTCTTCGGTGGCGAAGTAGCCGAAGCTCGTAAAAAAGTTGACCAGACCGGCGAAGCTTCCGCTGCAGAGCGGGAGCGAGCGCATGTCCGCCCGGGCGACGGGAAGCGGCCCGTATTCGTCGATGCCGGTGCGCAGGAGCGTGAAGGAAAGATCGCAGCCGACCGCGTCGAAGCCCGCACCATTGAATTCCGTGAGATGGCGGCCCATGCCGCAGGCAAGATCGAGAATGACTCCGTCGACGCGGCCGAAGTGTTCCTGGAAGAAGAGCACCTGGCGCCTGGCTTCGTGCTCGTCGCGATGCGCGTAGAGCTCGAGGTACTCCTCGCCGAACCACTCGCGATACCAGGTCATGGCAGCGAGAGATCAGGGCAGAAGAGATCAGAGACAAGAGATCGGAGATCAGGAAGGTTGTTCTGCTCTCTAGTCTCTGATCTCTTCATCGCTTTCCCACTTCTAGCGCACTCTGTACGAATCCGGATACGTAAAGCTCACGCTCGCGCGCGTGACGCCGTTGCCGAGGACGATGGCAAGGTTCGGGGTGAGCGCGTAGAACGGGCGAAGGTCGACTGGATTACCCAGAACCTGCGTGCCGGAAATGCCGCAACGATCGCCGGTGCTGAGCATGTGCTCGACCGGCTTGCGTACGCGCATGTCCTGGTAAAGCGTTCCGGTCTCCTGACGCTCTGCGCCGTAGGGGCGCTCGGTGTACGTCTTGGTCATCGAGGTGAGCGTAAGCTCTTCCTTCGTCAACCGGGCGTTCTCGTCGTATGCATAGGTGACGTTCGCTTCCCAGTCGAGGCGAGGCGATCCCTGTACCACGGTGCCGTTATAACCGCCGCGGATCTTGAGAGCCGACAGGTTGTTGTTCGCGTATGTGGCATCGGCCGTCATGGTGACGACATCGTCGCAGCCGGCGGTGTTCTGGTAAGCAACCTGTTCCTGTGCGATTCGATTTTGCGCGTCGAAGGTGTAGTGCACGCTGTACTTCTGACCGTCGATGACCACATCCTCGCGATCGAGCAGAAGAATCCCGATCTCCGCTGTTTTGTGTGCTGCGAACGTCAGCACGTCGCCGCTGGATGAAGAGGTGACCTTCTCGAGGTAGTCGGCTCCCTGAACATAGCGGATCTCGTTCCCCTGCCGGTCGTGCCATGACTGGAGTATGTCGCCGGCGTACGTCCAACCTTCCGCTTTGCGCGCCTCCTGCACCTGCTGCTGGCGTGCGGGCGTGTAGCGAAGCGCCTCGAGCATCGTTCCGTTGAAGAGGCATGGCAACGACTCGTTCTTCGCGAAACGATTGTCCGCGTAGTAGGTGGCGCGCGTCGCGGTCGCACCGTCGCTGCAAGGACGCGAGCTCCAGGCGGATTGCGACGTCAGATACGGACCATGCCAGCAGTGCGGACACCAGGTCGCGCCGATTGGAAGACGGAATCCGCAGAACGGGCAGATGAACTTCGTCTTCATGTCGGACATCTCGCTCTCGATGCCGAGGAGACGTTGGTCGGCGGCGGATTTGGCGGTGGCGTCCGGCTCCAACTCCTCGTAGCGATGAAAACGTTCGGAAGCCTTCGGCAGATCGCCGAGCTTCTCGTAGACGACGCCCTGATTGAAGGCGGCAGCAGGATCGGTGGGACGTTGCTGCTCGGCGTCCTGAAACAGCTTCAGCGCCGCCGGTAGATCGCCCTTCGTGTAGAGGTAGCGGCCTCGGGTGAAGATCGCGGTGTACTCCTCATCGACCTGCCGCTTTTTCTGCAGCTCCCGTTCGAACTCGAGCTCGAGCTGCAACCGGGCCACGAGCGGCTTTTCCGCGCCGGTCGGGAAGAGCTGGTTGTACCGGTCGACCTTCGCCTGCGCTTCGGAATAGCGTCCGGTACGAGCGAGCAGGACGCCCATGTTGTAAAGCACGCCGGGAACGTCCGGCTGCAGAAGATCTGCTTTCGCAAACTGCTGGTAGGCGCTTGCGTAGTCCTTGATCTCGGCGAACTTCTTTCCGAAATACACGGCTTTGACGAACTCCTCGCTGGGAGGCATGGCCGCGGACGCCGCGGGCTGGAGCGCGGGTGCGGGAGTTGGCGCTGGAGCAGGCTGCTGACCGTAAAGGCAGAAGGCAGAGAGCAGAAGGCAGAGGTTCGCGATGACTGCCTTCATTTGAGTAGCGCCTCGATTACCGAAGTGAGCCATAACTGCTGCTGCTCGGTCGGTGATGACGTCGCCAGCAGCGCGTAGAGTGCGTGCCGCTTCTGTTGATCCGATGTGGTCCCGTCACGCAGCACGCGCTCGGGATCGGTCACTCCCGGGTCGAAGACGACGTCTTCCGCGTCTTTCGGCGCCCAGTGCGGCCCGACATCGCTGCCGAAGAGTCTGGACACGAGGGCCAGCCGCTCGCTCTCTTTTTTCGCGCCGTTGGCGGCGGCGACCAGGCGGCTCTTCGCTCCCGAACCGACGATGATCGAGCGAAGGTTCGAAAGGAGCTGGATGCGCTGTGTGCAGGCGTCGAGGACCTGCGCCTTGATTGATTCGTCGCCGATCGATCCGCTGACTTTCAGCACGTTCTGGATGCGTTGGGATTCAACGCTGATGAATGCGTCCGCGACATCTTCGGGCGCTGGCAACTCCGGCTCATCAGCGACGACAACCGTAGACTCAATCGCAGGGGGAGGACCGAGGGGTGCCGGGGCAGGGACGGGTGCAGGGACAGGCGCCGCCGTTGGCTGCGGCGCGGACGTTGGTTGCTGCGCAACGACGGGGGTAGCCGGAGATGGCGCAGGTGTCGTTGGTGCCGGCACTGGATTGACCGGAGATGCGACGCCCGGAAGGGGAATCTCCGCCAGCGGCAGATCGAGCGAGGAGGCCGAAGCCGCTGTCGCATCGACGGTCTTCGTGATCCGAAGATCATCCGGGCTGTCGGACAACGTCGACGTTGGCACCGCTTGCGGCATCGTGACGAGTTTCGGACCGCCGATCAGCGGAGCGGTGACCATCGGCGCCGCAAGTCCGCGAATCAGCTCGGAATCTGACAAAACGCCGGCGTCGAGCAATCGTTCACGAACGCGCTGGCGGACATCGTTCGCAAGCTGCACTTGTGCCCAACGCGCGGACTCCGTCAACATGTTCGGACTGGCAGTTTCAACCGTCATGTCGCAGTGGCACGGCCCGAACGTATCGGCCTTCCACCAGTCAGCCCGCCGCTGCGTGCGGAAGAACTCGACCACCGCCATGTTGCGCTTGAACTGAACGTCGCGCGCGCGGTCGCAAGCGGCCTGCGATGCGAATTGATTGATACCGTACAGCTCGATGAATCCGCGGTTATCGGGCCGAAACATCAGCACGTGATAATGGAAGGTATCGCATGGGCGTCCGGCGGCGGTGGCGACCGGCGGACAGACGAGAGGTTGCGCGAGCGCGGAGCTGACGCACGCGCACACAAGCACAACGATTGCTGAAAGAATTCGCATAATGGAGCGGCGCGACTTGCCGGGATTATATGTTCAACGTTCGTATGGCATCGTCGTAACCCGTTCGCCAACAAGGAGAACCCATGAAGAAGCGCATTCTCATCGTATCGGCGGTCGCGGTTCTGGCCGTACTCATCATCGTCCCGATCGCGCTGGCGCAGCACCGGCTTGGAATGGGCCGCGGACACGGCTGCATGATGGCCGGCGGCCGCAGTGGCATGATGATGTTCGGTCACCTCGGCCGCGCTAAAGCAGCACTCAACCTCTCGGATCAGCAGGCTGCCGACATCAAGAAGATCTTCACCGATCTGCGCACGCAGAACGAGCCGTACCGCGCTTCGATGCGCAGCGGCATGCAGTCTGTCGCGCAGGCTCTGATCGCGAATCCGAATGATGTCGCCGCCGCGCAGGCGCTGCTCGACAAGCAGAGCGAGGCCGAGCACACCATGAAAACCAACGCTCTCAACGCCGCCGCGAAAGCCCTCAACGTCCTCACTCCGGACCAGCGCGCCAAAGCTGCAACGTTCCTGCAGCAGCGGATAGCCAGACAGGCCGAGAAGTAAGAAGATGATGAGCGCCACGTCGATGTTCGGGGGAGCCTCTATTGGCTCCCTCGCGCTTGATCGATCGGTTTTCACGGCGGAGAGGGCGCAGACGAGAAGCGCAACAAACGAAGACCCGATCGAAGCGCGCGCGATTACCGCGGTCAAAGCGGGCGATGCCGGTTCGTACGGCTACCTGGTGTCGAAATACACGAAGCGTGTGGTCTCGATCGCCTGGGGAATCGTGCGGAATGCGGCCGACGCGGAAGACCTGGCGCAGGAGGCTTTCGTCAAGGCGTACGAGAACATCGCCCGTTTCAAGTCCGGCGAGCCTTTCGGGCCGTGGATCTATCGGATCGTCACGAACCTCGGCCTCGATCTGATCAAGCACCGCAAACGGTTCCGGCATGAAGAGATCACCGACGCGGCACCGGCGGAGCGGCGGGACCGCGCCGACCTTCCGGCGATCACGAACGAGCTGGCGGCGCGGATCGATCGCGCTATCCAGTCGCTTCCGGAGATGCAGCGTATCGTGGCCCGCCTGTATCTCGTCGAGCAGTTCGGCCACACGGAGATCGCCGCGATGACCAATCTGACCGAGGGCACGGTGCGGTCGCATTTGTCGCTGGCACGGGGCAAGCTGAAAGAGAAACTGGCAGACCTTCACGGGGGCAACAATGATTGACGACACCTTCCTCGAGCAATTGCGCGACGACGCCCGGCAACTTCAGTACGAACCGGATGACGTCATGACCACGCGCATCGCGGCCCGCGTCCGCGCGCGTGTGTCCGAAGAAGCGGCGGGAGGCGTGGCGCAGCTTCTGGCGCGCTGGTTCCGGCCGGTCGTGGTCTCGCTCGCGGCGCTTTCGCTGGCGGCGGTCGTCGGCGTCGGCTGGCTGGAGCTCTACCCTGAGCCGGCGCCTGGCCTCGACGCGGTTTCGAGCAGCCAGACCGTCGACGTCTCGGTCGGTGGAGATGTGTTCAGTGTCGAATAAGACCCGCACCGCGGCCGTCGTGGTCGTGATCGTCGCGTTCCTGGCCGGCATTCTCGTCGGCGTGGCTGGCGATCACTTCTATCTGATCCGTCTTTTTCCGCGGCACACAGCACGCTTCTCCGCCGACCGGATGGCCGAACGGCTCGCCGGCGAGCTCGAGCTGACGCCGCAGCAGAGAACGCAGGTGCAGCAGATCATCGAACGCCACCGCGCGAAGATCGACGCAATCATGAGCAATGCCCGCCCGCAGGTGCGGGGCGAGATCGACGCAACGAACGCGGACATCGAGACCGTCCTGACACCCGCCCAACGGACAAAGTTCGCTACGTTACGGATGCGCGTAGGCGCCCGGCGCCGGGCGCGCTGACAGGCGCGGGCGTCTCAACCGGCACCTGCACGGTAACCACAGACGGGCGGGACGTCTGCTCTCCTTCTGAGGCTGGAGGAGACCGCTCGACCCCAATTGCATCCCGGGCCGTCGCGCGATGGCTCAAGCCCGTCTGCCTCGACATCCTCCGCTGCTCCTTCAACACTGGAGATGCCCCGTTTCACTCCGGAGGCGCTCCGTTTGACATTAGCGGCGCTCCGTTTCACTTCGGAGGCGCTCCGTTTGAAACAGGAGGGTCAGACCTTCGCTCGTTGCCTGTCTGCAAACCTTTGAAAAGCGGTTACTTGCGAGGGCACACCGGGACGGTCACGATGCCTTTGTAGTTATTCGCAGAAGAAAACGAAGGCCACACATTACACAAGTGGTGACTCACGGAAACCCCCGCCGGGCGGGACGCCCGACGGCCGCGAGCGAGACGCTCGCACTCCTATCTTGCGCCGTCGGGGCGGACGCGCAGGAAGAACGTGCAGGCCTTGCCCGTCTTCGACTCGACCCAGACCGAGCCGGCGTGCGCAAGTGCGAATTCGCGCACTTTGAACAGGCTCCGTCCTGTCCGCTCCGGCCCTTGCGGGTTCCAGACGAAGCCGGGCTCGAAGATCGCTGACCGAAGCTCTTCCGGCACGACCGGACCGTTGTCCATCACGAAGAGCAGCAGCAGCGGCTTGCCCTTGTGCTCCATCCAGCGAACGCCCATCACGACCTGGCCACCGGGCGGAACGTAGTGCAGCGAGTTGTCCATCAGCACGCTGAGCGCGTCGGCGAGCTGTTCGTGGTTTCGGAAACGCTCCTCTAACTCCGGCACGTCGCGTTGGAGTTGGACGTTCTTGAGATCAGCAAACGGACCGAAGCGCTCGGCGACCGAGTGGATGATGTCCCCAACCTTCGGTATCCGCGCCGCCGGCGCCGCTTCCTTCACCTCGGGCGCCATTTCCAAAGACGAAAGAATCTGATCGATCGTCCCTGCCCAATCCTGAAGAAGAGGATCGTGCTGGCCCGTGCGCGCCGAAGCGAGCACCGACTCGCGCAACGATCGCAACGGCGTAAACACCGTCTCGCGCACGAAGGCCACGAACGACGCATGCGCCGGATTCATCGGATCGGCTTCGCGGAACATCAACACGGCGCCCATCGCGCCGCCGGATATCGGAACGAGTGTGTAAAGAATGTTGCGGTTGTTGATCCGGAGCGCCGTCGACGCCGGCACAGACAGCTCGCCGACCCGCGCGCCGCTCAGCGTCTCGATCTGTTTGACCGTCGCCAGATCGGTCTGCGGCACACGGAACAGCCGCTTGGCTTCTTCGGTGACGAACTTCACGCTGCGGTCGGCAGAAAGGACGATCGCCGGCGCGCCCGCCGCCATGAGGACGTTAGCGATGCTGGTAATTGCCGGCGAGGCCGACTCGACAGGAAACGGCAGAAGAGGCGCTTTCGGGAAAGGTTCCAGTTCCGGAGCAGGCGCCATGGCCGTAGCGGCCGCGGCCTGGCCGCCGCTTCGCGGAGCTGATGTCTCGCGTGGCGGTTGCGGCTGAGGCTGCGCTTTCGGTGGGGCGGGTGGCGGCGCGCTCGCGCGTTGCGGCTCAACGGGAGGGGGAGAGGTCTGTTCCGAGACTGCGCTAGCGGGCGTGGGTGGCTTCGATTTTCTGGGCTTGTCGCAACGCTCGCAGAGGATTCCCCGCGTAATCGCCGCACCGCACATGAAACATTTCGAGGCCATGGAACAAACTCAGGTGGGGGATCTTACGCCCGCTACTCACAGAGCTGCAAGATGATAGCTCACGGGTCAGTTTAATACAGCCATCGCGATTCAACCTGACCCACAGCCGGATGATAGGCTTCGCCGCCGTCGGAGGGCTTCATGAAACAGATCGTCGTGATCGGCGCAGGCACCATGGGAAACGGCATTGCCCACACCGCGGCCGCATCAGGTTTTGACGTAACCCTCATCGACGTGGCCGAGGCATTCCTCGAGCGCGGGATGTCGACGATCTCCGGCAACCTCCAGCGCGGCGTCGACAAAGGAAAGATCACAGCCGAGGAAAAGCAGCAGGTTCTCGGGCGGATTCGCGCCACGAGCGACATCGCCGCCGCGTCCGATGCCGACATCGTCATCGAGGCGATCATCGAGAACCTCGCTGCCAAAACACAGCTCTTCGAGAAGCTCGATGCACTCACGCGGCCCGAGTGCATTCTCGCCTCGAACACGTCGTCGATCTCGATCACGAAGATCGCCGCGGCGACCAGGAGGCCGGACAAAGTCATCGGCATGCACTTCATGAATCCCGTGCCGGTCATGACGCTCGTCGAAATCATCCGCGGCATCGCCACCAGCGATGAGACCTACGGCCGCGTCGAACAACTCTCCAAACAGATGGGCAAAACGGCGATCGAGGTGAACGACTATCCCGGCTTCATCTCCAACCGCGTGCTGATGCCGATGATCAACGAGGCGATCTTCGCCCTGTTCGAAGGCGTGGCCACGGCCGAATCGATCGACGGCGTGATGAAGCTCGGCATGAACCATCCGATGGGGCCACTGACGCTGGCCGACTTCATCGGACTCGATGTCTGTCTGGCCATTCTCCGCGTGCTCGAAGAAGGATTCGGCGATCCGAAATACCGTCCCTGTCCGCTGCTGGTCAAGATGGTCGATGCCGGTTGGCTTGGCCGCAAAAGCGGCCGCGGTTTTTACGACTATCGGAAGTCCTGAATAACAGGGATGACGTAACGCCTCAGCGGTGTTCTAATCGCCACCACATGCTCTGCCAGACCTGTAGCGCGTTGAACGATGACGAGCGGGAGTATTGCTTTCGTTGTCAGGCAAAACTTCTCGTTCTCTCCGGAGTGAACTCGTTCGAAGAGGATGAAGTCGAGGAGTACGACGAAGAAGGCGATGTATCGCTGGATGAGCATCTGCTCGAGCGCGTCTCCGGTCTCGAGGAGATCGTCAAGCGCAGCGCCGAAACGATCCGCAGCGTCGTCGACGCAATCCAGAAGCACGAGCGGGCCATCTTCATCAACCAGACCGGCCTGCTCTCCGTAAAGGAGTTGCTGGAGCGGAAGAACGTCGTCTCCGCCGACGAACTGGTTGAGCTGTGGGAATCGAAGATGGGCGAGCAGATGCTCGCACTCGAGAAGAAGCAGCGCTTCACCGAGCGCAAAGACCGGATCATGTCGTTGTTCCGCGGTGAGCGGCGGGAGCGCTTCGTACAGCTCGTCGCCGAGGCCGAGTCGGCCATCGACGCGTTCGATCCCGATCGCGGGATCAAGGCGCTGGAAGAGGCGTTCAAGCTCGACCGCGACAACTACGAGCTCTCCTTCTTCCTCGGCGAGATGTTTTTCAACGACGGCAATCTCGATCGCGCCAAGCACTACCTCGAACGTACGCTCGAAGTGCAGCCCGATCATTTCGACGCCGCCGTTTTCTACGGCGTGCTGCTTCACGAGCGCCAGGACCTCAAGGGCGCTGAGCGCTGGCTGCGGCGCGCGATTCAGATTTCGCAGGAGTCGTTCCTGCCGTACTTTTCCCTCGGTGCGATCTACGCCCGCAAAGGAAAGCTGCTCCGCGCGCAGAAGTTCCTGGAGAAGGCCATTCAGATTGAGCAGTTGCCGCAGGCGCACTATCTCCTCGGCACGATCTTCTACGACAAAGGCCAGCTCGAGCGCGCCATCAAGTCGTTCCAATCCGCGCTGAAGCTCGACCCCGAGTACGAGGAAGCGATTTATCACCTTGGCCTCTGCTATCTCGACCGCAACTGGAACCGCAAAGCAATCGATTGCTTCCAGGAAGCGCTGGAGCTCAATCCGAACAAGATCGAGTACCAGCAGGCCGTCAAGATCTACGAAGGCATCTCCGGGCACATCCCGCTCGAAGGTCCGGCCGCGGACGAGTTCAAGAACGCCGAGGTGCTGGCGACGAGCGGTAAATACCTCGAAGCGCTCGATCACTACCGTCGCGCCTCGGCCGTCGATCCCGACAACACCAGCATCCTCATGCCGTACGCGCTTCTCTGCTCGCACCTCGAGATGAATACCGAGGCGATCGCGGCCGCGCGGCGGGTACTGCGCCAGCGGCCGACCGATGTCGTTGCTGCCGCTGCGTACACGACTCTGGTCGAAGCCCTGCGTGCCGAGGGAAACTTCAAGGACGCGAATCGCGCGCTCGAAGAGATGCTGCGCGACTACACCTCCAATTACGCGAAGTCGATCGCCTACTACGAGAAGGCCTACAACCTTGCCGAGATGGAAGAGAGTCTCGATGAAGCGCTCGAATCCGCGCAGCTCGCTCTTCGCTATTCACCCAAAGAGCTGAAGCAGTTCCCTCTCGCCGCCCTCGGCTGGGTCTACTTCAAGCGCCGCGAGTTCGACAACGCCGTCGATTTCCTGACGAAGTCCGCCGACCTCGGCCCGACCGCCACAAACCTCATGCACCTCGGCATGGCCCTCCTCGAAAGCGGCCAGAAAGACCGCGCCCGACAAGTCTTCCGCAAAGCCAAGAGCTTCAAAGCGCAGGGCGCCGGCCTCGAAGAGAAGATTCTCGAGCAGATCCGCTCGACCACGAAGCTCATCGACCGGCTCCACGCAAAGCGGCGGCGCACGGCGAATAAGGCGTAGGGCGCGCGGCCGGATTACTGAAGCCTCAGCAACCTCTTGTGCCTGTTATCAAGAATTCGTGCTTTGGCTGCCACGTCCTCGCAGCGCCGAATATCCTCGTCGCTGAGGACTCCGCGCAGTGTCAGCCGTTTGGTCACAAGCTTTTCGATCGACACCACGCAAAGACGGCGAAAGTCGATCAACGTCTCCCGCGGAAAGAACGGATACGACGCAGGCGGCAGAATCAACACATCGGAAAGAATGGATGGAGACTCACGGTACCTGTCGACCTTCGACGTGGCGAGAAAGTAGTGGACATCGCCCTCTTGAACGGGATCAGCGTTGAACACCAAACACAGCTTGCTCCGAGGTGGTTCGTTGTCGCCCCAGAAAGGGTAAGAGTCATCGTGTTCGGCGCGGAAAATCACGCCTCGATGAAGGGCGGCGATTGCCATCGATCCGACCTACCAGGTCAGTGACTCGGCGAAGTCGCGATCATCCTGGTCCTGACGAACGAGCTCGATCATCGGCGCGGACGGGTCGAAAAACGACTCAAAAGGAATAGGGATTACGTTTCGTTTCGCGGCGCTGCGTGCGGCCAACGCTGCCCCGATCTCAGGAAACTCATGTGTCAACTCGCGGAGTTGCCATGCCGTTTTCTTCCCATAAACTTCGACAGTCTCTCCCAGCACTTCGATGTCGCTATCCGAGAAAACGTCGAGGTCCGGTTCATGCCTGGCAATCAACTGCGGGTAGGTCGAAGAATGCCGCACATCGAAGTACGCGCGCATCGATACATCATCCGGATCGTCGGCAAACCGCGCGTTCATGAGGTCGCGTGTAATCGAGGGAACTGGCCCGTTCTCCATGCAGACATACGTGTCACCTGTGATCGTCCGTCCGTAACGAAGCAGGTGCGCACGATCGGCGAGAAACAGCAACTTCGAAGTCTTCATCTGATCGAGGTCAGCCACGCCATTCTGGGAGAAGAACGCGAGAGCATTCATCACCTTGTCTTGATCGTAGCGAAACCGGATCGTTTTCATAGGCGTCCTCGATTCAGAGCCGACATGAAACGCACGGCCGAAACCTCTGGAGACTGATGCAAGAATAGCACTCACAACATTGACCGCGTACGGCCTCGTCCCGCAGCGAGGTAGGGCCTCATCCCACCGTCGACAGGATTACAACCTTCGACATCCGGGCTTCCTACCGCCGCGGATTCGCCAGCCGCACGGGGGCGATCGCCTGCGCGGAGATGTGGATATCGCCTTCTGCGGCGTAGAGCTCGACGCGCTCGCCGCCTCCGTTGATTTTGCCGGTTGCGTGGATGCGCGTTTTGGCGCCGGCCTGCTCGCGCCGGACGGTGAGGCCGGTGAAGTCGATGTGCATCTCGTTCACGTCAGGATCAGACGTCACGATCGTCGCGTCGATGTCGGCACCGAAGCGGGGGCTGACGATCAGGTTCACATTCCCCTGCGTGGTGCGGGCTCCCACCTTCAGAGTCCGCTGTCTGGGATCGCCGGTGATGGTGATGTCGCCGGATGTGGTCTGCGCGTCGATCGCACCGGATGTCTGCCCGACGATGATGTCGCCGCCGCCGGAACGGAGCGTCATGGGGCCGCCGGTGTACAGCACGCGAAGGAGGCCGCCGTCGGTTGAAACCTCGCCGCCCATGCGTGCCGCGCGCACGAGGATGTCTCCCGCGCCGGTGTGCGCGGAAAGCAAGCCGGTAATGTCGCCGAGGTTCAGGGGACCGCCCATCAACGTTACCGTGCACTGTCCAAACACAGCGCCCAACTCCACTTCGCCGGCGCCGATTCGAATATGCGCATTGCCACGAATTTCACCGATAGCGATATCGGCAATCGATGCGACGAAGGGCCAGTCGCCGTTATGAAACGGCAATTGAACCTTTACCGCAGGAGCCAGCATCACGTCGCCCGGTGTCGGCCGGTGCTGCGGCGGGTTGAGCCGCATGGAAGAGGCCTGACCGGGGTTCGATCCCTTGGCCAACAGAAGAACCCGCCCCATCATCGTCGCGGTGTTGATCGTCGGTCCGCCCGGACCGTTGACTTGTCCGCGAAAAATCGTTCCCGCGAAGCGCCCTCCGTGAATCGGAAACGTCGTCAGGATGTCGCCGTTGATGGTGTCCGCGAGCCATTCGAACTTCGCCGATGCCGGCACATAGACATCGATGTCGGCGTTGACCGCCTGCACATCTGCTTTGGCGATCGGGTTCTGCTGATAGTCGTAGATGACCCGGCCGTTGACGACGTTGAGCGCTGAGGCGCCGCTGACATCTTCCATGATCACTGTGCCCGCGAACCCGTTGACCGTCACACTGCCGGTGATGTGCGAAACACGAATATGGTCCGCTGATTTGGAACCGATTTTCACAGCGACGTTCTTCGGCACGCGGATCGTGTAGTCGATCGTGGCGTGGGCATTGCGCAATGCCGGCATCACCGTGCGGATCAGGCGGACTTTTGAGTCGCCGTCGAAGGCGATGGCCACGGCATCTGCCGCTTCCTTCAACGCGACGGCGTCCGAAGCGACGATCGAGCGGTCCGCCGTGACCGAAATCACGGTGCCCTCACCGCCGATGACGTCGATGCTGCCGAAGGGATTGTCGATCCAGACGGATCCCCCCGGCTCGATTGTGAGCTGGCGCACGATGCGGTTGTTTGGCTGGAACGTCGTCGCCAGTAGGTGTGTCGCCGGAAACAGCGCCGCGACTGCGATGAGAATTCGAATGGTTGGTTTCATCGGGGTTGAATGCTGCTCAGTGCCTCTGCCGCTTTGACGCGAACATAGACGTTTTCGTCACCCTGCGCCGCCTTCTTGCGCAGCGTGTCGAGCATGTCGGGATCGAGGACCGCGCCGCTGCGGGCAAGTTTCGCGAGCGCCTCGACTGCCTTGACGCGCACCGCGGGATTGGGATCGTTCTTGAGCGCTTCGACGAGCGCGTCGCGCGTGCCGTCGGTCATCGCCGACTGCATCGACTGCAGCGTATCGGCTGCCTTGATGCGCACGCCCTGGTGCTCATCGTTGCGCAGCACGTTTGCCAGCGCCTCGGTGATCTCCGGGTCGGGATTGTCGACGCGCGAGTATGTTGCGCGCACCCAGTCGATGGCCCGCGAGCGCGACGGCGACATCTTGTCCTCGTTCTCCAGGACGTAGCGCAGCAGGCGAACCATGCTCTTGTCCGCCGGCTTGCCGGTGACGGTTACGTGGGACGTGATGTCGAACGAGACACCGATCTGCGGGTTGGACGGCGACGCGTCCGTAAACTGAACATTCTGGATATCGGGCCGCCCTTCGATCGTCGGACTGATCGATGCGGCAGGAAGGACGCGCGATTCGGCGATCGAGTAGGACGTGATCTCCGCCGGCGTAGACCTGGGGTCAACGTTCGGCGTGGTGCGATGTCCGGCATAAAACGCACTCCCGCCGACAATCACGACTGCCGCGGCCTCGGCCAGCCAGCGCGCGGCGCTACGGCGCCGGAACGGAACGACGTTCGCCGGAACCGCGGAAGCGGCGGAGATCTCGGCGAGGAAACGCTTCTTCACGCGAGCCGGCACCTCAACTGTCGGCAGTGTTTCCAGAATCTGCCAGGTTTCCTTCATTGCCGACCACTCGCTGGCGCAGGCGGCGCAGCTTTCGATGTGCTGATGCGTGCGCTCGCGCTGAACCGGGTCGAGTGACTCGGTGAGCAGCATCGGCATGTTTTCTGACATCACCCCACATTCAGACATTGGTTACCTCCTCGGGAATCGCCAGCGAAGGCTTTCCTCAGGAAATCGATGGCTCTAAAGACTCTCGTTTTGACCGCAGACTCGGAACAGCCTGCGACCTGCGCGATCTCCGCATACGTCAGCCCCTGAAAACGCGAGAGAAGAACGACCTCGCGCTGATCCGGTGGGAGCAGCATCAACGCTTCCTGGATGATTTTTTCGTTCATTTTCTTGACTTGCTGTCGTTCGAGATTCCGATGCGGCGAGCGCTCGGCCGGCGCGGGAAGGGTGATCAGCACATCCTCCCCTTCCTTCGTCACTTTGTTCTCCGCTTTTCTCAGGTAATCGCGGCAGTGGTTGGCCGTAATCGTGAGAAGCCATGTCGCGAACCTGGCGTCGCCATGAAACTGATTTGCATGCTTGATCATCTTCATAAAAACTTCCTGTGTCGCGTCTTCGGCCGATTCGCTGTTTTTCAGGAAGCGGTACGCGAAGTTGTAAATTCGACCTGAATAACGGTCGTAAAGCTCTGAAGCGGGAGAGAAATCACCCGCCTGAACGACGCTCATCAACTCCTCATCGCTCAGGTGTTTCATATCCCGTCTCTCTTCTTGGACGTAGCCATCTCGGAAAGGTTACGGACGTTCCAGAACAACAGCCGGGACCGGTTCGCTCAGGTGCTTCATCTCCCGGTCCTCCTCTTGTTGGACGTAGCCATTTTTGAAAGGTTACAGACGGTCCAGAACAACGGTGGGGACCGGTTCGCTCAGGTGCTTCATCTCCCGGTCCTCCTCTTGTTGGACGTAGCCATTTTTGAAAAGTTACAGACGGTCCAGAACAACAGCGGGGACCGGTTCGCTCAGGTGTTTCATCTCCCGTCCTCTCTTCTTCGACGTAGCCATCGCGGAAAGGTTACGGACCGTCCGGAGGAACAACGGCAGAACGGGGTTCATTCGACTGCTCAGGCCGCTCGGTGAAAGCGATAACGATCGCGAAGAGGTCGAGCATGATCCAGAAGACCTCGGTGTCGCCGAAGTTGAACTCGAACATCCCCGCTGCCCCGAGACTGGCGACGACTACCACGCCGATCTCGGCGTATTTCGTGGCCGGTCCTCCCCAGGCGCGCGCACACTCTCGCAGGAAGAGTCCCTGCAGAAAGAGGTACGCCAGAATGGCCAGCACGCCGCGTTCCGCCAGAAGCTGGATCACGTTGTTGTGCAGGTGCGGGATACGGAAACGCGGCGCATCGTGCTTCCGATAAAGCGGGTAGATCTCCTTGACGTTCGCTGGTCCCACGCCGAAGACCGGGTAGTCTTTGATGATCTCGACACCTGCCTCGGCCATCCGGATCCGATCCAGATTCGACGACTGTCGCGTGTCGAAGCTCGAGATCACCCGGCTGAACAGCGGCAGCGGCGCAAAACTGATGGCGATAATCGCCACCGGAACTGCCCACGCCAGCGCCTTGGGCCACTTCAGGATCAGCAGCACGGCAATGCCGACGATCCATCCGAGCCACGCACTGCGCGTAAAGGTGATGAGAAGAGCGAGGTTCGTTACGGCCGCGCCGGCGAGCAGCCAGAGATTCCCGGCTTCGTAAATCCAGAGCACGATGAACGTCAGCGCCACCGGCAGCAGCAGGCCGGACAACGTCATCACGTGTGCGGTCGGACCGGTGATGCGATGTTCGAGGTCGCGAAAGCCGCCGGCAGTGACGTATTGGGCCAGACCCATGGATGACGCCATCGCCCCGAAGATGAGAACCATGCGCAGTGCCGTGAATCGCGCTTGCGGGATATTGCGGAGCAGGATCAGCGCCGCCGGAAAGAGCAGCATCTTTCCCCACAACGCCGTCTCCCCGAACGAGTGGATTTCGCGCACCGCAACCAGCGCAGAAACCGTAGACGCCAACCCGTACAGCGCGAGCGGTACATAGAGGATGTGGAACGACGGCTCGATGAGACGCCGCCAGAGACACCAGCCGACCATCACGGTCGTGGCAAAGGCGAAGACTTCCGACGACGCTACCCAGCCGGCGCAGAAAAGGTGACCGACGTAGAAAAAAAGAGCAAGCGCGACGGGGAGTGGTGTTTCTTCAGGAACGTCCAGCCGACGCTTGAGGAACACGGCGTGGCGTCACGCCTCTTCGAAGGCTTCGTCGACGAGCATGACCGGGATGTCGCTGACGATCGGGTAGACGCGGTGGCACTTCACGCACTGCAGCCCCTCTTCGACGACGAGCTCCTCGCCCCGCATTTTGTCGCGGAACTTGTCGCGAACAGTCACCCGCTTCGCTTCCGAAAGTGGCACGGGCCGCACCTCTTCTTTGCAGATCGGGCAGGCCAGAATCTCGAGAAGCTGGGGCTGGATGGCCATGACGGCGCGGAGTGTAACATCGCGGTCTCGCGGTTGCGAGGTCGCGGCGGTGCAAGTCGCGCTCGCGGTAGTACGCACTGGATCAGAGGTATTTCGCGTGCATTTTGGGTACGATTGACGCAACCTATTCGGCTCAGCCATGTCATTCGCCAACCTAGAGCAGAGAGTTCTTTCGCCAGAAGAGCGATGGCTCTTGTACCTGCGCTCACTGGCCAGCCGGCAGCTGGCGACGCCGGCCGTAAGTGCAGCCGCCGAACATCTCTGGTGCGGATTGCTAGCTTCGGTCCCTGCGATCACACGGCCCAACGCCAGCCCAACAGACGAGGGTGGCCTTTCGATGTCCTGGAATCTCGGGAGACACTACCTCGAAGTCGAGGTTCGGCCATCTGCCAAATATGACTGGTTTTATCGAGATCGCGATCTTGGACAGAGCGATCGCCAGCGCGCGCAAACGGTCGAATCGGCTCCGACTGATGTGCTCAAGAGCCGTCTGATTGGGCTTTGATCTCCACGTCTTTCGTGACCCGAGTCCGGACGGCGACACGCGGGGAGGCGCAGAAGATCACTGCGTCATCGAAAACGTTTGGTCTCCAGACGAAGACAGGATGCAGGACATCCGCGCCGAACCTAATGCGAATTGCCCAACCGATCGACGAGGCTATCACCTGAAACCTGTGCGCAACCGAGCCCGATGAAAGTTCTCCACCTTGCTTCCGGCAACCGATGGACAGGCGCTGCGGCTCCGGCATTTGCCGAGGCGGAGGCGCTGCGCCAGGCCGGCGTCGATGCGCATTACGCGTACGTTGGCGGCTACAAGCTCCAGCAGAAGATCGGGCATCACGACTTTGCCCATCCGCTCATCGGCAAAGCGCAGAATCCCTGGTCGTTCCTGCGCACTACCGACGCCATTTCGCGGCTGATCGAGCACCATCGCTTTGACGTCGTTCACGCGCATCTCACCTACGATCACTGGCTGACGCTTTTTGCCGCGCGGGGAAGTGGGCCGGTCATCGTCCGGACATTTCATGCGGCTCGCGTTCTTCGCAGCGATCCGTTCACGCGATGGCTCATCGCCCGCACGGATGGGATTTTCGTCAACAATGATTCGTTCGCGGCGATGGAGCCGGTGCGACGCCGGAGCCCCATCTTCACGCCGCCTCCCCTCGACGAGCGGCAGTTCACACCCGACGGACCCGACGTCCGTTCGCACTACGGCCTCGGCCCTGAGACCTTGCTCCTCATGGCGATCGGTAAGCTGTCGAAGGACCGCGGTTTCGAAGACGTCCTGCGCACGTACGCGCTCGTGCACCGCGAGATTGCCAACGCGCGGCTGATGATCGTCGGTCACGGCGAGCACCGCCCGGCGCTGGAAGCGTTGGCGCGTGAGCTTGCCATCGATGTGATCTGGGCCGGCTATCACGAGGACGATCTGGCCGAGCACTATCGCGCCGCCGACATCCTTCTCTTCACTGCTCGCGGATCGGACGAAGGTCATCGCGCCGTGCTCGAGGCGATGGCATGCGGCGTCGTGCCGGTCACTTTTCCGATCGCTGGGATCCCCGCCTTGCTCGGCGGCCTCAGTGCCGCGCTGATCGCGAGCGCCGGCACTCCCGAGGCTGCGGCGGAGAAGATCGCGGGAATTGCGCACGGCGACATTGCGGACCTTCGCCAGCGCGCCTACGAGCAATCGCAGGAATTCAGCTACGCGCGCGCTGCCGAGCGGCTCATTGAGGCATATGAACGTCTCACAGCGTCCTCAAAACTGCGCGTACCGGGCTCGCGTCTCCCCCTTTGATGCAAATCGGCAGCGCGATCAGTTCGTACTCACACTCGTCGACACCGTCGAGAACGAGACCTTCGAGCATCGCCATGTCGTTCCAGGCGAAGGCGTGATGCGCTTCGAGGGATGCGAGATGCCGATGAGCGTCATCGTGCGGCCGCGATGATCTTCATCTCCACCGCGATTGGCGTCGGCAGGGAGTCGACGCCGACTGTGGTTCGTGTGGGCTGGATCGTTCCAAGAAGCTCCGCGTAAACACGGTTGAAGGAATCGAAGTCGCGCTTCATGTCTGTCAGATAGACAGTCACATCGAGGATTTTCTCCAGCGAACTGCCGGCGGCTTCGAGAATCACACGAACATTGTCGACGGTGGCGCGCGTCTGCGCTTCGATCCCTGTCGGAATCTCATTCGTCACCGGCCGCCGCGGCCCGATGCCGGAAAGAAAAAGAAGATCGCCGACGCGGCGGGCGTGCGGATAGGCACCGACAGGCGCGGCTGCACGCGATGTCATGACTGTGCTGCTCTTCACCTGCGCAACGCGGAATTCGGGCTCGGTCGCTGTCTCGCTCGCGTTTGGGATGACTCCCGGGTCCGACGTCATCTCGCTCTCGCGGTGAACATCGGGACCGCCCTCGGTCACGTTGTGCGTCTCGAGACCGGTGCCCTGCTCGACCGGTCCTTCATCGAACTCCTTCTCGAAATCGAGCTCTTTGTTCGGATTCGGCGTCAGCTCGACGATGGCGTTGCCTGTGCCCCACACCGGCTGGTAGTCCCACACTTTGCCGTCGTACTTGTTGTTCTCTCCGGCGAGCGCCGCGAGCCACCAGATAGCCTTGAAACCCATGTCCGCGTTGGCCTCGCGGCCGAACTCGCGCGCCACTTGGGCCACATCCTCGAGCCGTCCTTCGCCGAGCATCTCCAGGATCTTGCGGTTCCACTCATCGTCCTTCGATGACGAGATTTTGTCGTGCGCCATGTCGATCTCGCCGACCTCGAACCGGTTGGAGAGGTTCGAAACGATGACGACGATGGTCTTCTTGCCGTACCGCTCGATGGCGGTTCGCGCGGCGCGGCCCAGCGCGCGCGTTTCGTCGCGCTCCGCGTAGATGTTGCACGAGACGACCGAAGCCGGAATTGCGTTGTTCGGCGTGAGCAGTTTGAGAGCGACGACCGTGCCGGTATCGATCGGAAAGCCGTGATAGGCCACGGTCGCTGTCTGCATGCCGAGGTCCTTGCAAATGCCGGCGTAGAGCGCGCCAAATTCGGGATCGACGCGGAACGAATACGGGATCTCGCCGAGCTCATACCAGTTCTGGTCGACGAGCGTCCAGGTCGGATTGGGATCGGTTTGAAAGAGGTGACCGATCACCGAAAACCACTGCGTCGAATAGAGGAGGATCAACTCGGCACCGGAGCGCTCGATCTCGCGGCCGACCGCTTCGTAGCTCGCCTTCAGCGCAGCCCACCCTGCGTTGCGGTCCGCACCGAGGAGGATGTGCGGCTGCCCGGGCACGAGGTACGCCTTCTGGAGTAAACCGCTCACGATCTAGTGGACGTAGGAATCAGATTCGACGTCGACGTTGCGCGACTGCACGATCGATGTGGCCAGAAGAGCGCGGCGCCCGATCTCCTCCCACTGCTCGGAGCGGACGAGATCAGGAACGGCTAACGATGCGCCGAGGTTTACGGCCATGCAGCCGGCGTCGAGATAGTTCTCGATCGTGTCGAGCGGAACCGGACCGCCCGCAAGCATCGGAACATCGCGAATCGGGCCGCGCAGCGTGCGGATGTAGTCGGGACCGCCGAGGTAGAGCGCGGGAAAGACTTTGACGATGTCGCAGCCGGCTTCCCACGCGCGAATGATCTCAGTGGCCGTGCCCGCGCCGGCGATCGAAAGCAGATCGTGCTCATTTGCGTACTCGATCACGGTGACGTCGGTGTGTGGCGAGACGATGAGCTGCGCTCCGGCGCGGCGCGCCTGCGCGGCGTCGTTCGAATTGCGCACCGTTCCTGCCGCGATTACGACGTCGAGCGGAGCGTACGTTTGCGCAAAGCGCGAGATGAGCTCGAACGCCTGCGGCGTGGTCAGGGTCACTTCGATGATCCGAATGCCGTTGCGCGCGTACGCTTCCGCGACCGACTCCGCCGCTTCCACGCTCTCCTCGCGAACGACTCCGATGATCTGCTCCAGCGCGACTTTCTCGAATAGCTCTTTGCGGGACATGGGAAAAAGATATCAGGTTGGGGGGTGGGGTGTGGGGAGTAGGGAGTGGGGGGTGGGAGTTGAACCGTTGTCTCCTACGAAGCCGATCGCACTCCTTCCACTCCCAACACCCCACTCGCCACTCCCCGCAATCCGGTGTGGGGGGTGGGAGTTGAACCGCTGTCTCCGTGCAAAGCCAACCCCGCTTCATCTACCACTCCCCACACCCCACTCCCCACCCCCCACAATCCGGTAAGCTTCACCCGCTCCGGAGGCTCCGAACATGGTCCTGATCAACAAAGCGATCAACGAAGTGACCGTCAAGCTCGTTTACTACGGGCCCGGTCTGTGCGGAAAGACGACCAATCTGGAGAAGATCTACGGCAATCCGAAGCTCGACAACAAGGGGAAGATGATCTCCATGTCGACGGAGACCGACCGCACGCTCTTCTTCGACTTCATGCCGATGGAGCTCGGCACGATCGCGGGGCAGAAGGTGCGCGTTCAGCTCTACACGGTTCCCGGCCAGGTCTTCTACGACGCCACACGCAAGCTCGTTCTGCGCGGCGCGGACGGCGTGGTCTTCGTTGCCGACTCCCAGTCGTCGATGCGCGATTCCAATACGGACAGCTTCGAGAATCTGAAAGCCAATCTTCGGATCAATCGCATCGACCCTGACAAGATCGCTCTCGTTCTCCAGTACAACAAGCGGGATCTCCCGAACGTCGATTCGGTCGAGGCAATGAACGCGTACCTCAACCCAAACGGCGTACCGGCTGTCGAAGCGTCTGCGATCAACGGCACGGGCGTGACGGCCACGCTGCGCGCGGCGGTGACGCGGATTCTCGATAACCTGAAGAGGAACGTCGACACGACGTTGCACGAGGAGCCGGAGCTGGCCGCGCCGGACATGTCGGCGAAGTCGGGCGTGACTTCGAGCTCCGCCGGCACTCCCAAGCTGTCGATGAAAACGACCTCATCTTCGGAGCCTCCGACTCCACCGTCTGCTCCCTTCGATGCCGAGGCGACGATGGCGGTTTCTCCATTTGAGGTTCACGAATACGAGCCGGAGTCGTACGACGGTGTGGCCGTCGCCGAGGAAGAAGATCCGTTCGGCGCGATGGCGACCGTCGAGCCGGAGCCCGATCAGGCAGGCGATCCGTTCGGCGAAAGCGCTACGGAGATTCACGATCCCGGCGCCGAACGAGCCGAGCTCCAATCCCTCCTGGCCTCGGCGAGCGCAGTCGTGCAAGCACTCGAAGCGGCGCTCGATCGTGCGAAAGCGCACGAGTCGGAGCTGCGCGCAAGAGTGAAGTAGCGCTACTTCGCCTCGCTGTACGGCACGCAGTACGGATCGTCGACGTCGCAGGTCGCGAACTCGAACTGCACCGTGGTGTGGCCGATGCCGTACTCGCGCTCCAGCAGTTCGTTCACCTGAGCCAGCAGATTGCCGGTCGAGCGCAGCGGGATGTCGCCAACCATCAGGTGACATGACAGCGCCGGCCGCGACGGCGCCAGCGCCCAGATGTGAAGGTGATGTACGCCATCGACTCCCTCCAGCGACGCGATCGCTTTCGTCACCGCGTCGGGATCGATGCCGGCCGGCGTTCCTTCGAGCAGCAGATTGATCGCTTCCCGCAGGATGCCCCAACTGCTCCAGAGAATCAGCACACCGATCGCGATGGAGACCGCTGGATCCCAGTACAACGCACCGGTCGATCGAATCAGGAGCGCTGCGGCGATGATTCCGGCCGAGGAGAAGGCGTCGCCGAGCATGTGCAGGACGGCGCTGCGGATGTTGAGATTCTGATGCCCGTGCTCGCGCAGCCAGAGAGTGATCGCGCCGTTGAGCACGAGCCCTGCCACAGCCGTCCAGAGCATGGCCGTGCTGTTCACCGCGGCCGGCGTGCGCAGCCGCGCAATCGCTTCGACGAAGAGAAAGATCGTGAACGCCGCCAGCGCCGCAGCATTGATGAACGCCGCGAGAACGCCGGCGCGATGCCATCCATACGACTTCGCGCTCGTCGCCGGCCGCCGCTCCACGCGCACGGCGAAGAGAGCGAGCAGCAGCGCGAGAGTATCGGTGATGTTGTGCAGCGCATCACCAACGAGGCCGAGCGAATTCGCGGCGATGCCGACCGTGAGCTCGACCGCGACGAATACTCCCGTAGCAACGGAGGCCACGAGCAGCTTCCGTGAGATCTGACCGTTGTGGCTGTGATCGTGGGACATGTTTTTTGAACCACAAAGACACAAAGATCACAGAGGTTTTCTCTGTGTCCTTTGTGTCTTTGTGGTTAAGCCTTTTTTACCGACCGCGTCGAGCGCTCAACCTTCGCAGATTTCCGAGCAACTTCCTCAGCCATCGACGCCCGCTTCTCACGCAGCCGCGAAGCCAGCCCCTCATCCGTCAACGCGATGATCTGCGCCGCGAGGATGCCTGCGTTCCGTGCGCCGCCGACCGCGACCGTCGCCACGGGGATGCCCGGCGGCATCTGCACGACCGCGAGCAGTGCATCGAGACCCTGCAGCGCACCACCCACGAGCGGCACACCGATTACCGGCTTCGTCGTGAACGACGCCACCACGCCCGGCAGGTGCGCGGCCATTCCGGCTCCGGCGATGAACACCGCCGCGCCGTCGCGCTCCGCGGCGGTGATGACCTCTTTCGTTCGCTCCGGACTCCGGTGCGCCGAGGCGACGGACATTTCGTAGGGAACCCCGGCGTCATCGAGCGCCGCACACGCTTGCGACATCACCTCGGCATCCGAATCGCTCCCCATGATGATGCAGACCCAGGACATGGAGTGCGAATGGTATCAGGCACTCGTGGCTCGGTGACCACTTGTTCTGGCCTCGCCGATGAGTCATTGGGATTGGCCGGCCGTGTCTGCCCTCGGCGTGCCCGGCGCGCTCTTCGCGTGCTTGCGATTGCTCGGAGTGTTCTTCGGATCAAACCGGGTGTTCTTCGGATCAAACCGAGTGTTCTTCGGATCAAAGCGAGTGTTCTTCGGATCAAACCGAGCATCAAATTGATACCCTGGTCTGATCCGTTTAATACACGCTCTGATCCTTTTAATACACGCTCTGATCTCTTTAATACTCGGTCTGATCTTTTTAATACTCGGTCTGATCCTTTTAATACTCGCTCTGATCTTTTTAATAGACGTTCTGATCCTTTTAATACAAGTGTCCTTCAAAGAGGACACTCGCGCTCTAGCCCGGATTTCTCACACCTTTGAAGAATTCGGCGCTCCCTTGCATCGAGCGCCTTCTCCCCCCGGGCTTCTTCGGGGGGAGGTGCCGAAGGCGGATGAGGGGGGAACGCTCGACAAACGATGTTCTCTCGCGAAAGGCTGATCGACAGGTCTGGTTTTCTCCGGTCATGCAAGCCTCGCCGCGCCAGGAAACACCCCCTCATCCGGCTTCGCCACCTTCTCCCCCACAAAAAGCGTGGGAGTGAAGGCGCTCGATCGAAAACGTAGTGCGCACAATTCCAGTGAGAGTGTGCGAAATGCGCTCTAAACGGATGTGACGTTCCTCATTTGCGAGAGAGAAGGAACCTTCCGCGGGCTGATACGTCTAAGTAGGTAACGGGAAGGAGACTGCTTGCGCTACGGCGGTCTTTTCCTGAACGTCGAGACGGCGGTTGTCGATGGCCGTTCTCGGGCAACGTGAGAGACCCCGCGGCGGATGTCGAGCCGCACCAGGGGTGAATCACGGGGAGCGAGGATGTCGCTCCTCCTGCCGTCCCGGTGATCACGGTGAACGTGTGCGTTCGCCGTGCGAGGCGCCCCGAGGACCGGTCCCCGGGGAAACATGGACGCGAATCGACGGCGCGTGGCCGGCGATTCGCCTGGACGGACGCGTACGGCCATACGCGCCCGCCCGGACAGACCTCCGCCGGAGGGGGCGGAGATGTGAGGTGCACATGTCTAGTAACCCTGTGAGCGATGGAAAAGGAGCCGTGGTGGCTCCGACGGATCCGGTGCCGATCTCGCCGGACTCGCTGATCGCGCAGTTGCGCGCTCTGCGGGATCAAATCCCCGGTTACCAGCACCTGCCGGTGCTGGATGCGAAGTCTCTCCGGCGTGCGGCGCACGTCGACGTCGATTTCATGCAAGCGTCGTTCAACGCCATCGGCGCTTCGGACATCGTGCAGAAAGCGGCGCAGCAGTCGGCGGACGACTTGCGGCAGGAGTTGGATGTCGCGGGCCGCTGGACGCAGGCGGCGGATGAACTGCGCTCGATGCTGCAGGGCGTGGAGGGGGCAAACCTGGATCGCCGGTATCGCCTTGGGCTGACGGCGCTGCAGGTGTACAGCATCAGCCGCCAGCTCGTGCGGAAGAAGGAGAACAGTGGCCTTCTGCCCCACGTGGCGGAGATGAAACGCCTGAACAAGTTCGGGAGAAAGCGGAAGAAGGCAGCCACGCCGGCTCCGCAGCCGGCGCCGGCACCGGTTTCGCCGGCACCGGAACCGACCCCGAAGGCGTGATGTTGCGGTAGCTGTAACCGACCGGGCGTGCTTCGGCACGCCCGGTCACTTCATGCCATTGAGGTGTTGATGGAAGGGCGTTACCGGCGATTACGGCCGGGACGGCGTTCCCGAATCTTGCAGCCCATTGGTGGATCGAAGTCGCCCCACCGAAACTTCACCGAGGCTCAGCGCGGCGCTTCCGCTTCGTCGATCGGCGTCGCGTGGATGCTCGAGGAACTTCCGGGCGCCAGGCAGCTTCGAACAAGTGCGCTGAGCGCGCCGATATCGAACGGCTTCGGCAGAAACGCGCAGATGCCCTTGTCGACCGCCGTCGCCACCTCGGGAGCCCGATTCGCGCTGATGATGATGACCGGAATCTCTTTCAGCTTCGGCTCCAGCTCGCGCGCCTGCAGCACGTCCCAGCCGGAAAGGACCGGCATCATCAGATCGAGGACGACGACGCTCGGATGCTCGCTGCGCATCATGTCGAGCGCTTCCTTTCCATTGGGCGCCTCACAAAAGGTGTAACCGTCGCGGCGTAGCGCCGCCACGATCATCCGCCGGATGCTCGGATCGTCATCGACGACGAGCACACAGAAGGGACGTTTGCTGTCGGGTTCCTCACCTGTTTGGACCACGAGGTCGTCAGCATGCACGATAAGTGCCTCGCGGAATATCGTACTCGCAGCGGTCGCTTCTCGAAAGGCCTTGAAAATCGCCGTCGCCATGTCGGGCGGGGTCGACTCGTCGACCGCCGCGTACATCCTCAAGTCCAGCGGACACGACGTCGTCGGTCTGTCGATGCAGATGTACGACAACCTCACCAACGCCGATACGACCTACGGCGGATGCTGCACGATCGATGACCTTACCGACGCCCGCCGCGTGGCCTGGAAGCTGGAGATCCCGCACTTCACGCTGAACCTCGAGCAGAATTTTCACGAAAAGGTCATTACGCCGTTCGTCCAGTCGTACCTGAGCGGCCTGACACCCAGCCCGTGCGTGCTCTGCAACACTCACGTGAAGTTCGATCTCTTTCACCAGAAGGCGCGAGCGATCGGCGCGGAGAAGATCGCCACCGGCCATTACGCCCGCATCACGCGCGATGCCGCAGGCCGTTTCGAGCTCCGCAAGGCGCTCCATCTCGAAAAGGACCAGTCGTACTTCCTCTTCGAGCTGACCCAGGAGCAGCTCTCCGGCGCCCTCTTCCCCCTCGGCGAGATGACCAAGCCCGAAGTTCGTGACGTCGCCGAGGAAGCTGGCCTCACCGTGGCCCGCAAGAAGGAGTCCTACGAGATCTGCTTCGTCCCGCAGACCGACAGCTACGCCGCGATCGTCGAGCGCGAGGCCGGCATCACCCCGGGCGAGTCGTCCGGCGAGATCGTCGACACCAAAGGCAACGTCCTCGGCACCCACGACGGCTACTACCACTTCACAATCGGCCAGCGCCGCGGCCTGCAGGTCGGCGGCACGGCCGACCGGATGTACGTCGTCGACGTGAACCCCTTCACGAAACGCGTCACCGTCGGCGAAGCCTCCGACCTCGAGCGCGACGAGCTCTACGCCGAGCGCGTTCACTGGATCAGCGGCATCGCCCCCTCCGGCCCCATCGAGGTTCAGGCTCGCGTGCGCTCGCGCGCCGCGGACATCGCCGCAACCGTGACGCCGCTGGCCGATGGGCGCGCGCGTGTCCAGTTCGCGCAGAAACTTCGCGCGGTGGCCCCCGGTCAGGCCGTCGTCTTCTACGATGGGGATTTGTGTTTGGGTGGGGGGTGGATTACCAAGAGTTAGCTGGGCCCGCGGAAGTGTGGTAGGTTGGAATTCGATGCCGTCAGGCTCGTTGTTGGCGCTCTGCAAACGCTATATCGCTGAGCGTGCAGTAAATCTTGAACCGGCGGCGCGAACTGTTCGGGCGGTCTGGAAGGTTGAGTACGGCCTCGGCTGGCGATACGCGCTGCGTCCAACTGTTCAAGACGCGCCGGTGCTACGAGAATTCATCCTGTTACAGGTTAACGGTTTTGGTTCCAGTCACCAGGAAACAACGGGTCTCTCGCGGCTCCGTCTGGACTGTATCGGGCTGGATGCGTTTCATCTCGAGAGATTCCCTCTCGCTTACCAGATTGCCGCTCTCGATGCGGTTGCTTCTGTGTTCGTGCCGCCACCAACGCGTGAGATCCGACTTGCCGGAAGCAATACCGAAAAACTGATTGCGAGAACAGATGTCATCGTAGAGGAAGTTTTGGCGCACGCCAACCGAATCAACCGACGTCGACCTCGGATCGTGATAGTTGGTGCGCTCGAAAGTCTCATCACTCGCCTTGTTCGCGAACGCCGTTTTCAGGTGCAAGCGTCAGATGCTGACACCACCGTTGTCGGCCGCAGCTATTCGGGAGTCATAGTTGAAAGCGCTCAAGACACGATCCGTCTGATACGCGGTTCAGACGTGGCCGTGGTAACGGGTATGGTCCTAGCTACGGACACCGCCGATGAAATACTGGAGGCGGCTCGAAAGGGCGGCGCGCGCCTTGTTCTCTTCATGCAAACCGGCGCGAATCTCGTCGAGCCTTGCCTCGCCGCCGGCGCGCACGCGGTGGTTTGCGAGCCCTATCCCTTTTACTTCATGCCGGGTGAGTCGATAGTTAGTGTTTATCGAGCGTCTGAAGGCCAGTAACCGTCCATTGGTTTTCAGGTAACGCGACGAGCCGTTCCCAATGAACCCACAGATCCGGATAGTAGTTTAAGCGCAGATACTGGATCAGCGGCAAATGGTCATTCCACATACGGCGTGGCACGCTAATGTATTTGAAAATCTCAGACGGAGAGATCGCTCCTGCCTCGATGAGCGCGCCAGCGAGTACGTATACCCCGGCCGCGCGCTTGAGCCTCAGGTACTCATCGCTGTTCACTACGTCGTCAATCGTGGGGCAGCGTTCACGTAATGCCGCAAGGCGTATAGGGTCTTGCAGCAACTGCTGACGATCAGCGAACACGTCGTTGTACTGCTTCCAGACCTCGAAACATAAGAGGTGCTGGTTTTGCACGCGTGAGAGCAAGATACTCTCTGCCATCTGCCTTACCTGCCAGCCTACAAAGATCACGCCGGCCAAAGTAAAAACCGATGTCGCAATAGCGACATAGTCCTGAATCGTCATGCCTGTTTTCGTCCTGATATACGGATAGGGCCGTGTTGTCAACTCCCGGTTTTGGCTTGGCTAACTCGTCGCTACACCGACGTCCAATGCGTTCGAGCGATCGAACCGGCCGCATTCCAACTCCTTACGTTTAGAAAAGCGTCTGCCCCGCCACCCGCGCTTCGAGGGCCAGTAGCTTCCGTTTCACGTCGATTCCGCCGCCGAAGCCGGTCATGGAGCCGTTGGAGCCGATGACGCGGTGGCAGGGGATTACGATCGGGATGGGGTTGGCGCCGTTGGCGGCACCGACGGCGCGGATTGCGGCGGGGCGTCCGATCCGATTGGCGATCGTGGAGTAGGTGGTGGTCTCGCCGTAGGGGATCTGCTGCAGCGCACCCCAGACGGACATTTGGAACTCGGTGCCTCGCGGGGACAGCGGCAATACGAATGTTTGGAGCTCGCCGGCGAAGTACGCGCGCAACTGATCGGTGGCCTCGGGGAAGGCATCGTCGTCGCGGATCCAATCGGGCTTCGGCTTCGCTCCGGCGAAGTGGATCTCGACGATGGATTCGCTGTCGCCGGCGATGAGGATGGAGCCGATCGGGGTGTCGGTGAAGGTGTAGCGGAGCATCGGACGACGGTTATTTTACCCGCACATTACGCAGATGTTCGCAGATGCGAGCGGCGCAGTCTTGAACGATCTGCGAACATCTGCGACATCTGCGGATAAAACAACAGGAACCCTACAAACTACGCCACAACAGCATCGTTGCGTACGACCGATACGGTCTCCACGCCTCGGCGCGAGCGAGGAGCTCGCGGTCGCTGGTCGTGCCGGCGGCTTTGCGGATGCCGAGGTCGCTGTGGGGGAAAGCGTCGGGCTCGCGGAGGGCGCGCATGGCGATGTAATGCGCGGTCCAGGGACCGATGCCGGGGAGCGCGGTCAATCGCTCGATCGATTCTTCCAATGTCGCACCGCGCGTGAACGAGACCTCGCCGCGGGCGACGGCCTTCGCCAAGCCGCGAATTGAATTCCAGCGCGCTTGCGGCATGCCTGGGTTCGTGCGGGCGCGCATGAGCGAGAGCGGCGTGATGCCGTGTCGTGTGGCGATGCGCGCCATCAACGTCGTTGCGCCGGCGACGCTGATCTGCTGGCCGACGATGGCGCGGATGGCCATCTCGAATGAGTCCCACGTTCCCGGCACGCGTATTCCGCGATGCGCACGGACGAGCGGACCGAGGGTCGGATCGCGCGCGAAGTGTTTTTCGATTGTCTCGATGTCGGCGTCGACGTCGAAGATCTTTCGGACTTGCTCCGCTGCCGATTTCTCGTTGACGTTGATCGCGTTGCGCGCGGCGTCATGCGTCACGCGAACGGAACCGCGGACGTACGCAACGTCGTCGATCGTCTCCAGCCCGGCGACGGCGCGCGGGCGGAGGAAGTTGAGGATGGCGTTCCAATCGTACGGGCAGCGGTAGGCGAGCTTGACCACCGCCACATTCTGCCACCGCACACGAGGGTGACTACTTTCCGGTCATCAGCTCGTCCGCGCCGCTCATGCGCAGCTTGATCAGCTTCTCGACCGGCACGCCTTTGTAACCATTTGCCTCGACTTTGCGGATGTAGTCGGGGGTCACGCCGAAGATGCGCATCTCCACGAGCTGGTGCGCGGTGAGGTGTCCGTAGCCCATGGCGTTGAGCTCTTCGATCGTCTTCGGCGTCACGCCCTGGATGCCGAATTCGCTCAGCTCGTGCGAACTGAGCGTGTACCCGAGGCGCTTGTACTCGGTGATCTTGGCGGGCGTGATGTTGCCGATGCGGAGCTGCTCGGCTTCGTGCGCGGTCAGATCCTTGAGGCCCGCCGCGCGCAGCTCGCGCACGTACGTGGGCGTGACGCCGAGGATTGCCAGATTGGCGAGCTTGTGCGCGGAGATGTCGGTGTAGCCGAGCTCCTTCATGCCGTTGACGAAGGCGGCGTTCACGTTACCGACGCGGAAGTTGACGAGCTCGCGAAAGGTGAGATTCGGATAGCCGAGGCGGTTGAATTCGCGGATCGCGTTCGCGTCAATCCTGAAGATCGCCGCTTCGATGATCTCCTTCTGCGTCGGCTGATAGCCGAGCGCACGCAGATCGCGAACGGTTTGCGGAGTGAAGTCGGTGGTCGCGAACACGAGCAGCTCATCGTCCTTGAAACCCGCATAGCCGAGGGTGGCCATCTCGCGGACGAAGGCGTCGCTGGGCGCGAACTTGAAGTTCCCCGCGCCGTTGCCGTCAGAGAAACGCCCTTCGAAGCTGATCTTTCCAGCCGGACGCGACATCGAGAACTGCACGTTCGCCGCGGTCGATTTGATGTCCGCGGACGTGAGCCCGGTCAGCGAGCCCAGCGACAGCTCGAAGCCCATCACGTTATTCATCCCGCGCCCGAACCTCCTTTCGGAGTCATGATTGCCGCGGAAGAGCGTGACCTGGAGAGCGGAGCCGTCGGTGTTCAGCTCCGCGGTCCAGACGCCGTTACGGGAATCGCTGGCGGCGTAAACGCTGAAGCAGATGGCGACGGCGAGGAGGATCAAAAGCGCGGTTTTCATCGGAGTTCTCCTTCGTTTATTGATCATGTACGAAATAGATCGTAGTTGTCAACGAAGAACTTCGTAGAAAGTTGCGTGTGGCAATAAACGACTTGACACACCACGCTTTGTGACCTATATTACTCGTCAGAAGCGAGGACTTTCACATGCGCGACGGCCAGCCGGAAACACTCAGGGAAGCAATCATCCACTTCGCGGACGAAGACAACGCGCATGCCTTCATGGTCGCGATCCGCTGGCCGGAAGGTCCGCAATGCCCGTTCTGCGGCACGTTCAACGTGACGCTCCTGAGCACTCGCCGCGTGTTCAAGTGCCGGACAAAGGAATGCCGGAAGCAGTTCACCGTGAAGCGCGGCACGATCTTTGAGGACTCGCCTCTGCCCCTCGGCCTTTGGTTCGCAGCTGCATGGCTGATCTCGAATTGCAAGAACGGCGTTTCGTCCTACGAGATCGCCCGCGACTTGGACGTGTGCCAGAAAACCGCGTGGTTCATCCTGCACCGGTTGCGCCGCGCGATGAAGTCGGGCTCGTTCGATAAAAAGCTGTGCGGCATCATTGAAGCCGACGAAACCTACATCGGCGGCAAGCTGAAGAACATGCACAAAAAGAAGCGCAAGGCGAAGGGTTTCATGGGAACCGGCCAGACGACTTCGCCGGGACCGTTCGCCGGAAAATCGATCGTAACCGCCGTGCTGGAGCGCGACGGCGAAGTGCGCGCGCAGATCATCGAAGACTTAGACCCCAACGTGCGCCGCGCTTTCATCCGCGAGAGTGCCGAGAAAGGTTCGAAACTCATGACCGACATGGGCGCAACCCGGATGACGGACTTCGTCCATCAGTTCATCGACCACGCGGAAGAGTACGTGCGCGGCGAGGTTCACACCAACGGTGTGGAGAACTTCTGGAGCCTGCTGAAGCGTGGTCTGAGTGGTACCTACGTTTCGGTCGAGCCGTTCCATCTGACCGCGTACGTCGATGAGCAGGCGTTCCGCTTCAATTCGCGCAAGGATGACGACGGAGGCCGGTTCGTGAAGACGCTATCGCAGGTCAGCGGACGGCGCTTGACCTACAAGGAACTGACTCGCGCCACGATCGAACCTGCGGAGTCTGAGCCGCAGCAATCTCTGTTTGAGCCGTTCTGAAAACGGCGGAAACGGAAGCGGCAGGGGCGCGGGAAGCGGAAGGCGTGATCGCCGCATCAGTATTTTCTATGGGCTAGTGCTTTTTCCCCTTCCGCGACACTGCGCGCAAACGGCTCTATCGCGGTAGCAATGAATGACTCTCGGCTCGTTATGCTTCCTGAGTCGGTCGTGATGATGCAATGCGAGTCACGTACCGCAACGGTGAACGTAGCGGTGTCTTTGTCCTGACCGCCATATCGCGCATATTCGTGCTTCACCACCAATCTCTTAGCTTGTGAATGGAACTGCAAAACTACGCTAGCTTGCGGCTCCGCTTGTTCGGCTTTAACGTAGTCAGGCCGAGCATCCATGTAGGATATCGGCCTCCACTTCTCGCCGCGCTTTTCGCGCATCACTTCGTTCAGAAATCCGATTGCCGCGCGGAATTCCTCCGCAAGTTCCTCTACCAGTAACGGGTAGCAGCCTTCGAGCTGTTCGGCGCGCATGAGTTCTAGTTTCTGCTCTGACTCGGCGCTCTTTTCTGCGTCTTCGACGGCGCGAACGGCGCCGTAAATACGACTGCGAATATCGTCCTGGTTCATTTGAATCTCCTGAGTTAGCAGTTTGTCTATCGTGGCCGTGAAGGCGTCAAACTCGGGCTTACCGGAACGGCTTCAGCAACTCCCCTGCCGTGATCCCGAACGCCTTCGCCAGCTTCGTGATGGTCGATAGCTTCGGATCGCTCGCGCCGCGTTCGATGTGTCCGACCTGAAGCTCGTTCATCCCTGCCGCCTCTCCCAACTGCTCCAGCGTCCATCCCTTCGCCTCGCGCAACTGGCGCAGGCGCTTTCCGAAAGCAATCGCTTCCGGTAGTCGGTCTCGCTTTGCTCGGGGCGGCATGAGTTGACATAGCCACGGCTACGCCTTAGATTCAATTAGCCACGGCTACGTTGAACCCTATGCGGAGGTGTCTGAAAATGAGCACGGAAAAGTCAGGCAGCGAGCGGAAGTCATCGTGCTCCACGTTCCCGATAACGCTTCCGCCGTTCATCGTCCGCGTTCTGGAGCGCCGCGCCGAGGACCGGAATCTCACCGTGTCTGCCGTGATCGAGGAATCGATTCTCGACGGCATCATGCTTGACGAAGTGCAGCGCATGGCAGAGCAGTCGCCGGGCTTCGCTCGAATCGCGAAACTGTGGATACGATCGGAGAGAGCGAAGGAACAAGGGGCCGGATGATGTTTGATGATGATGCGCAGAGGGCGATTCTGACTGCGGTCTTTCTCGATGATGACGACGGCGGAGTTACCGGATTCATCGAGGAGTTCTGGGGTGTCACCGTTCGCGCGAAGAACCTGATTCAAGCGCGCAAGCAACTCACTGAAGCCGCGCAGACGTTCATCGATGAGAACCGCGATGACATCCTGCGGAGGATGGATTGCGACGGCACGGTGACGCGAGAGAAAATCCGGCTGGAGATTTAGCGGACCGACGCGAGTATCATCCTGAACCATGCCGGACAAGCGAACAGAGTTCCAGCGATTCACCGACTTCATGAAGGCGATCGTGAAGGTACCGAAAAGCGAAGTGACCGCGCAGCAAGGTGCTGCGCGGCCACCGAAATCAACGAAGGTTAAACGCTCGAAAGCCTGAACACGGGGCGCGGTCGCTTGCGCGGCTGCCACGGTCCCTGCGGCGGTTTCGGCCAGTGATTTTTCGGTCTACGCGTTCTCCCGGATCGTGGTCCCGATTGGACACACGTCCAGCGATCGAGTAAAATTCGGGTTCGCACCTGAACCTCCTGTAGACAGCAGTCCGAATGACACACGGCGCCCTGATCCGGCGCTGTTCGTGTCTCGGCAGGTTGTAGGGAATTGCGCGGCGAATCGCTCTAGGGTGGAATCGATAGCATGATCTCTCAGCGAGTCACGTGGCTCGCTGCTCCCTTCATGCCTCAGAGCTACCCACTTACCCGTCGGCGTCTTTAATGACCGGCGATGATCGCCGATCAGTGGACTGGTCGGGAAGCATTATCGCCTACTCGCGTGGTGCGTCAAGTCGGTTATTGCCTTGCGTGTCATCTCGGTTAACCACCGGACGCTGCTGCAGTTTTGGCAATACGACCCCACCGATAAGGGTTATCGTGTATCCGCACATTCGGAGGTCCACCATCAGCACAGCGCAGACGCAACAGAAAAAAGACTGGGTGAATATCGCGTTCCTCTCTCTCACACCGATCATCGGCATCGTCGGGACCGTGGCCTGGACTTGGTCGCACGGCTTCCACTTGTGGATGCTCGCTCTCCTGTTGAGCATGTATGCCGCGGTCGGTTTCTCGATCTGCGCCGGCTACCACCGCTTCTTCTCGCACAAGACGTATGAGGCTTCGCCGATCGTGCAGTCGTTCTTCGCGTTTTTCGGAGCGATGGCCGCGGAGAACTCGATCCTCTGGTGGTCGTCCGCGCACCGCGTCCACCACAAGCACGTCGACAAGGATTGGGATCCGTACAACATCCAGCGCGGATTCTGGTGGGCGCACATCTTCTGGATCTTCAACAAGAACGAAGACTTCGACACGACGTTTGCGAACGCCCCTGATCTGCTGAAGAACCCGATCGTGATGTGGCAATACCGCTGGCACAAGGTCATCCTGATCGTGGCCGGCTTCGGCATCCCGACGCTGATCGGCGCAGCGTTCGGCGATCCGATCGCGGGACTGCTCTGGGGCGGATTCCTCCGCATCGTCGTCATCCATCACACGACGTTCTTCGTTAACTCGCTCGCGCACATGATCGGCAAGCCGCTCTTCAACGCCGAGGTTTCGGCGCGCGACAACTGGATGGTCGCGCTCCTGACGCTGGGCGAGGGCTACCACAGCTTCCATCACCGTTTCCCCACCGACTTCCGCAACGGAATCCGCTGGTACCAGTGGGATCCTTCGAAGTGGCTGATCACGGCCTTCCGCTCGCTCGGTCTCGCCTCTGACCTTCGCACTGCCTCGCTGCCGCAGATCGAACAGGCTCGCATGCAGGCTGCGCTTCGCACGGTCAAGACGCAGATCGAGACGACTTCCGGTTCGCTCGGCGATGAGGTCCGCCGCCGCGCGCACGTGGCGATGGAGCATCTCGAGACGGCGCTGAAACTCTGGCGTCAGCACGCCGAGGAAAAAGCCGAAGGGCTTTCGAAAGCGTGGCGCGAGACAAGGCGCGCGTCGCGTCTTCACGTGAAGCAGTCGCGGCGCCAGTGGAAGTGGGTCGTGCGAACGCTGCGCAGCTTGCCGGAAGCGGCGTAGCACGTCCTCAATGTCGTAGCCTAGCACCGGCTTCCGCGCCAGCTTGACCGCCGCCAGCCCCGGCGGCGGTCTAAAGCTTACTTCTGTCCGTCACATTACCTGGTGGCGGATGCTCTCTCGAATATTGCGCCTTATGTCTCGGAGCGCCGTAGAATCGCGGTAGTCCCCTCTCCGATGAGCACAACGCGCGAGCAACTCGGGCAATACCAGATCCTCGGTCCCCTCGGCGCCGGTGGGATGGGCGAGGTCTACGTCGCCCGCGACCCATCGCTGGGCCGGAAGGTGGCGATCAAGCTCTTGCCCGTTCGCCTCTCCGGCGACCGCGAGACGCTGGTCCGCTTCACGCGCGAAGCCCGCGCGGCGTCTGCGCTCAATCATCCGAACATCGTCACGATCTACGAAGTGGGGATGGACAAGAGCTCCGGCTCGCCGTACATCGTGATGGAGTACATCGAAGGGCGCGATTTGCGCAGCCTTCTCGCGGAGGGGCCGCTGTCGAATCGTCGAACGCTGGACATCGCGGCGCAGATCGCCGATGGCCTGGCCGCAGCGCACGAGCAGGGAATCATCCATCGCGATCTCAAGCCCGAGAACGTGATGGTGACGAAGGACGGCTACGTCAAGGTTCTCGACTTCGGTCTGGCCAAAGTGGTCGGGACATCGGAGGAAGAGGAAGACACGGCGCGGCTGGACATGCCGGGAACGAACCCGGGCACCATCCTCGGCACGATCGGTTACATGTCGCCGGAGCAGGCCACAGGAAAGCCGCTCGATTTCCGATCGGATCAGTTTGCGCTCGGAGCGATCCTTTATGAGCTGTCGACGGGAGCCGCAGCATTCGAAGCCGAGAACGCGATCGACACGTTGTCTGCGATTCTGCATCGCGAGATCCCTTCGATCGCGCGTTTCAACGCCCAGGTACCGCGGACGTTCTGCGGGATCGTCGACCGCCTGCTCTCGAAACATGCAGAGGATCGTTATTCGTCGACGCGTGACCTCGCTCGCGATCTCCACAACATCCGCGACCGCTTCGCGACACAGACGCGGTCGGAGGAGATTCCGCGGCCTCCGAAGATCTCGCGTCAGCGGCTGATCATCGCGGCGATCGCCGGGGTCGTCCTTCTGCTGGCCAGCGCGGCTGCGGTCTGGCAACGCCACGCAGCAACGACAGCCGCGGCCGCGTCACCCGCAGCGGCATCAAAGAAGTATCTGGCCGTCATGCCTTTCAGGAACCTGACGGGCGAAGCGAACGGACAGCTCGTCGTCGAGGGCCTCGCCGAGACGCTCTCCGCCCGTCTGGCGCACTTCACCTCGGTGCAGGTGATGCGGCCAACGACACCCGAGGCCCTTGCGGAGACGAACCCGCAAAAGGCCGGCCACAACCTCGGCGCAAACATCGTGCTGACCGGCTCGATGCAGCGCGACCGCGACCGCTTGCGTATCGCCTATGAGATTGTCGACCTCGCACACGGTGCAACACATGCGGGCGACCTGATCGAAGGATCGGCCTCCGACCTCTTCACGATTCAGGACCGGCTTGCCGACAGCATTGCAGCGTCGCTGCAACTCGGTGCGCCCGCTTTCCGCCCCACCGCCCCCGACAGCAGCGTCTCCCAAACCCGTTACCTCGAAGCCCTCGGCCACCTCCGCCGCTACGACGACGAGTCGTCCGTCGACAGCGCGATCCACATCCTCGAAGAACTGGCCGCGCAAAGCGGCTCCGCGTCAGTGCAAGCGGCCCTCGGTCGCGCCTATTTGGCGAAGTTCCAACTGACGCACGACACGAAATGGGCAACGCCGGCAGCGGCCGCGTGTGAGCGAGCGATTGTTGCCGACCCGCAGAACCCCGACGTGCACGTGACGCTCGGTGAGTTGCGAAGGTCCATGGGACCGCTCGACGACGCGATCAAGGAATACAACGCCGCGCTGGCCCAACAAGCAACCAACGCTGAAGCTATTCTGGGCTTAGCCGAGACCTACAAAGCGAAAGGAAAGCTCCCCGAGGCCGAAGCTGCTTACAAGAAGTCAATCGCTTTGACACCCAATTACTGGAGTGGCTACAACAAGTTGGGCGGGTTCTACGCGAACCACGGACGACCGTCTGACGGAATCTCGATGTTTCAAAAAGTCGTGGAATTGAGCCCTGACAATCTTCGCGGGTACAACAACCTGGGTGCCATGTATGAGCGACTAGGGCGATACGACGAGGCCGTCCAGGTATTCTCGAAAAGCATCGCCAAGAGACCTACCGATCAGGCGTACTCGAACCTGGGAACTTGTTACTACTTTCTAGGCCGATATGCGGATGCGGCTGTGGCGTTCGAGCGCGCAGCCAAACTCGTTCCGAAACGTCAGGTTATCTGGCTGAACCTCGGGGACGCATACCGATGGGTGCCGGGCGCCGAGGCGAAGACCGCGGCAGCATACGACGAGGCCATTCGTCTCGCGAAAACAGATCTGCAGTTGAATGCCGCCGATGCCGTTACTCGGGCTCGACTGGCAGCTTGTCTTGCCAAGCGCGGTGATCTGCGCAGTGCCACCGGCCAGATCTCCCGCGCTGTTTCCGACGATCCCACAAACATCAATGTCATGTACAACGCTGGTGTAGTCGCCAATGTTGCGGGTGCAAAACAAGCCGCTGCGCAATACCTGAAACGTGCAGTGGACCAAGGTTATAGCCGTATTGAGATCGAGCGCGACCCCGAGTTCTCAATTTTGCGCGCGTCTGCGGAGTACAAAACAACATTTGCGACACGAGTACAATAGAGGCGTCCTTTAGCATTGGAAAAGAGGGAGGCAGTATGGCTAATGTAAGAGTGACGCTGGACAGCGCCACCAAGACGATCAGCGTCGACGACTCACACGTCAGGGTCTCGGTATCGGGTAAAACGAAGGTGCAGTGGTCATGTCGTGAAGGCAATTTCCAGATCAAGTTCAAGCCTGGATCGGATTGGCCGAACCCTGTCACGACCAACACTGGTGGAGTCTGGATGGCGGAGTGCGGGCCATTCACGAACCCAGGCAGAACCCTGGAATACGCTGTTGAGTCAACCGGCTACAAAACACTCGACCCGGAGATCCTGATCGACACGTAGCTTCAATGACGGCACAACGAATCCCCGCCTGGCATGCGCGGGGATTCTTGAGTTCCCGGTAGGCTATTTCCCCAGCTTGTCGCCGAGGTCTTTCACAGCCTCGCCCACTTTGCGGCGGGTTTTGCCGAAGCCGGCTTCGAACTTGCCGCTGGCGCGCTGGTCCGCGCCTTCGTTCTCCAGAGCCTGATCGCCTCTGGCGCGGCCGATGTTCTCTTTCACGGCTCCGCTCGCCTGGTCGATCTTTCCCTTCACTTCGTCGTCGTTGAATCGCATGTAAGTCTCCTTCGCCATCCAAATAACTCAAGAAGCGAGCCAGCGGATCTCGAAGGCACCGTGCTATCATTTGTCCGTCTACTGACAGTTATGGTGGGAGGGTGTGATGGGAGAAACCAAGCTGTTCCAGGTTTGCTACGAGGGCGAGCTGACCATTGACGTTTCGAACGCCATGCGCCGCCTGGGAGCTGAGCCGAACTTCGATCAGAGCTGGCATGTTTGGGTTCCCGATGGTGGCCACGCCGAGCTGATCGTCCGCTACTTGAGGATGGAGGTCGGCATCGCGGCCCGCGTTCTCGTCGGCTGCGCGCAGTTCACCACCTCGCGCGACTTCCTGCTCATCCGCCACAGCCTCACTCCCGGCGCGGACTACAGCGATCTGCACGACGCAATCGCGCGGCTCGGCGTGGTCGTCGAGCTGCCGTTCGAATCGACGTTCGTCGTTCAATCCCCTGACACCACCGACGTTCAGACGTTAGGCGAAGCCCTCGGCGAGCTCTGTCCCGACGACGCCCTCATGGTCACCGGCATCAGCCACGACTGGGCCTATTGCGACGGCACGACGAGCCGCATGAACGTGGCGGCACTGGAGCCGAGGGAACTGCAGTTCCGGACGTTCTGAGGTTGGGGGGGTGGGGAGTAGGGTGTCGGGGGTGGGAGAAGTGAACTTACCGCCGTCGCTTTT